>Ga0209416_1000181_pt1 | contig 68283 bp, 115 predicted proteins | sample RifGroF1_FD_184001 | JGI IMG/M metagenome (GOLD analysis project Ga0209416, IMG submission 184001) | Groundwater microbial communities from Rifle, Colorado, USA - Groundwater F1 (SPAdes) (version 2) | ecosystem: Environmental > Aquatic > Deep subsurface > Groundwater | place: Rifle, Colorado... | reverse complement strand
ATCATACTAGCACCATGCAAGAACAAGTTTTGCACGAAACTAGCCCTGCTGATTCCCTTAACCTGATTCCCTTAACCCTTAACCTGATTCCTGATTCCAGTACGGGTGCAAGCACCGTACAAAAAAAACCTAAGAAACAAAAGCCCAACAAGATTCAATTTGGTGAAAAAGTACACTTATCAGAAAAGGAACATCAAACACTGATCGAAAAGAATGGAGAACAAGATACCGAGCAAATGATTTCCATCCTTGATAATTGGTACTTACTCCACGGTAAAAAACCTTATGCGTCAGATTATCAAACAATGGTTACAAATGGTTGGGTGTTTAAGAAGATGAATGAAGGTAGACAACACGTGCAACGATCAGAAAAGCCAAAGACAGGATGGATTAATACCTCAAAAAACGAACCATCAGTACAAGACAACATAACAGCACAATGGTTGGCAATGCACGAGGAGGCAGAAAACAATGGACAAGCCTGAGTTTGCTAAATTTTATTCATACATCACGTCAATTACCACCGATACCAAGCCATCACCGCAAAGGATGGAGGTATACTGGGACGCTCTCAATGACCTGCCTTTCAACATAGCTATGACCGCAGCGAGAAAAGTAATAGCAACCCTTGAAAATCCATTCTTGCCAATGCCAGCAGTATTCCGAGGGGTGTCCGCACAAATAACAGGACCGAACATCCCACCAGCACCGGACGCATGGGCTGAAGTCTTGAAGTCAATCCGTAACTTCGGTATGTATCGCGAACCGGAAGCCCTGGCAAGCCTTAGCCCTTTGACAAAAAAAGCAGTTGAAGCGATTGGATTCAAGGATATTTGCCTATCTGAAAACATCGATGTTATACGCGGGCAATTCAGGATGGCATATGAAGCGTTAGAGAAAAGGGAAATTACGGACGCAAAAACTCCGCAATCCCTGAAACAAATTATAGCGACAATGCAAGGGGAAAAGGCATTACCGGAACCAAAACAGATAGTAAAGATGAGTCCCGAAAGAGCAAAGGAGTTTTACTTATAATGGCTTATAACTTTTACATCCCACCAACTGCATATGAAACAGCCAAACAAAACGGAATAAGCACAAGGTTACTCACTGACAGAGTAAGAATCTTGGGGTGGAGCATTGAAAGAGCAACTAAAGATCCGCCACGAAAGCAAGGGGATTGGAAAAAGTGGGTAGCCATTGCGAAAGAAAACAATATCCCTTCTGGAACTTTTTACCGAAGAATTAACGAATCGGGTATGGGACCTGAGCAAGCCGCAACAATGCCAATAGTGGATACAAAGACAAAAATCAACAACATAGCAATAGCAAAAAGGAAATACCCCAAGGAATACGAGGACATGGCCGCGGCTAACGGGATAAGTAAGAAAACTTTTGTTAGCAGGATGTTTAGAAGGTGGAATCCGCTAGAAGCGGCAACTAAGCCTGTTAAGAGATAAGGAGGGAACCTAAATGCGAACGCTAAAATTAAACGAACAAAAAGTCTTGCAACTCTACAACTCCGGTAAAAACGATACAAAAATTGGAAAAACGGTCGGAAAAACTCCAAACACTATAGCGTATTGGAGGCACAGAAGAAATCTCCCGGCCAACATCGGAAGCATAGCCAATGGAACATATCTGACCGGAGTGAATTACCGCGATGTGTTGGAACCAAATCAAGTCGAGGAAATGGGAAGATTCTTAAAGGCTCTATGTATCGGGGCTAGAGAATGCAAGCGAATAGGCGTGAAACCTGATATATCAGAGGCTATGCGTGCGTGGGGTAATGTGCCTAAGACGGTGGGAGAACGAGCTATAACGATGGGGTTTGTTGCGAGAGAGAGGGTGGATGCTACTGAAAACATAAACAATTATGTCTAAGCGGGGACGTTAATTTTTCAAAATGTCATTAGGGGTGCAGTTTAATGCTTTGCAAATTCTATCAAGTGTACTAAATTGGATTCCCTTGGTGTTTCCATTAACTAAATCATATCCCGCCTTGTGGCTAATGTGGGCTTCTTTAATTAACCAATATACCGATTTATCGTGCTGTTCCAAATATTCCTTAAGTGTGCATCTCATATAATCTCCTCCTCCAAACTTATTATAGAAGTATTATACTATAGGTATTGTATAGTAGCAATAAGTGTAGTATACTATCACTATAAGGAGGTGAGGGATATGAGGTCATACAAAATTGAAATTAAACCGACCCAAGAACAAATTAGTAAGATTAATCAAACCATAGGTGTATGTAGGTATCTTTATAATTTGTATCTTGCCACCAATCAAGAAAAATACGACCAAGGATTACCATTTATTTCAGGAATGGACTTCGATAAGTGGATTAACAATGTTCACTCGAAAGTTGCTGGTTTTGAATGGATCAAGGATGTATCCAGTAAGGCCCGCAAAAAATCAATCATGAATGGAGAGGCGGCATATAAGAAGTTCTTCAAAAAGTTGAGTAGATTTCCCAAATTTAAGAAAAAGCGTAATCAAGATGTGACGATTTACTTTCCAAAAAACAACGATACTGCTTGGACGGTAGAACGTCACAGAATCAAGATTCCTACATTGGGATGGATGCGATTAAAAGAGTTTGGATATCTTCCAAGTAACGCTCAAATCAAGAGTGGAACGGTATCATTTAAGGCTGGGCGGTATTACGTCAGTGTGTTAGTGGATAAACAATCTATCTCCACTAACGAAGTGACGTATTCACAAGGTGTAGGTATTGACTTGGGGGTTAAGGACTTAGCGATTGTTAGCAATGGTCAAGTATTTAAAAACATTAACAAAACAGGCAAGGTTAAAAAACTCAAGAAGCTATTGAAGCACGCTCAACGGCAATTAAGCCGTAAATATGAAATGCGGAAGCGGAATGGAGGTACTGCTGCTAATATAAACAAACAATGCTTGAGGGTACAGAAGCTTTATCAAAGAATAACTAATATTCGCTACGATCACATCAATAAGGTTATTGCGGAACAGGTGAAAAACAAACCATCGTATATAACCATTGAGGATCTGAATATTAGGGGAATGATGAAGAATCGACATTTATCAAGGGCGATTGGAGAACAATGTCTTTCGATGCTTGTAGATAAGTTGATAACCAAGGCTAAGTATTACGGCATTGAGCTACGACAGGCTGATAGGTTTTTTCCTAGTTCAAAAACCTGTTCGTGTTGTGGAAATATTAAGTCTGATTTGAAACTGAAAGATAGAACATATAATTGCACTTCTTGCGGATTATCTATTGATAGAGATGTTAATGCCGCAATTAACTTGAGAGATGTTAAAAAATACAAGATTGCTTAATTCTCAAGCAACTCGTATATGTACCGATGGCTAGTCGGGAGTTTATGCCTGCGGAGTGTTAAATCAAACTGCAGTAGGATTCGTCCGGGGCAGGATGCAATGAAACAGGAAAAATCTTGGCATGGGCGTTTGTCTATGTTTTAAGTAGCAGAGGGTGGCGAGATGATGACAAAAAATACACCAAACAAACAATGCGCAGACACTCCTTTTGAGGTATGCCTAACGTATGACGGATGTAACGATTGCCCTTCTTGCAATTACTGGAATGCGGCTCGACTACTCCTCCCCCATAGTAACTGCCTAAAGCGTCAGTACGCCTGCGTAATCGTTAAGGGTGGTTACATTATATCCAAGGGTTACAATACGAGTCTTGTAGCATGTACTACGTGCGCTAGGATGGATATTGAGCATAATATTGGTGATTATGCGGAGTGCCAGAGTGTGCATGCAGAACAGGCGGCATTAATTAAGGCGAGGGAAAACAGCTTACAAGGTGCTGAGTTGTATCTAGTATGCGCGGATGAGGTTGATCCTATACCTTGTCCAACATGTCAGAAGTTGTTGGACTGGTCTGGGGTTAAACAGGTGAAGGAGGTGCAAGGTGAAGATAATTTGTGATTGCGGTAATGGGGTTAATTTATTAGAGCCGGATGATGGGGAAAATAGAATTGAGGATGAAGAAGAAGGTGTATATGTAAAGCAAAGTAACTACACATTTAATTTTTGGCAGAGACACGATGTGATAGGGATTGCTTGCAATAAGTGTGAGAAGAAAGTTTGGATGTTCACATGAAACACGGCAACATGCGCTCCTACGGCACGGTATTAACAGAAAAGCTAGTCAACGAAAAATGCACAACAAGGGCTAGTCCCTGCGTGAGGTACTTTGTCGATGCGGAGGGCGAGAGGGTGTCGAGTCCTGAAGAGTTTGAGCTGAGCAAAGATGCGTATATTACTCCTACGGAATACAGAAAGAGGGTTGATAGCTTGAAAAGAGATGGAAAAGGGAAGTTTGTGAAAATGGAAACTGCTCCATTCGAGATACCTAACACGCCGGGGAACTACGAGGCGATAGATAAGCTAGTAGAGGGCACGGAAGCACCATCAGGGGCTAATAAAGAGGACGAGGGTGGGATTGTTATGGAGGGAGATGAGAAGGTGCTAGAAACGTTATCCGAGGACAAATACCCCTGCCTTGGAGAATACGAAGATATAGATATTGAGTGCAGGGTATGTGAGAGCATAGAAGCGTGTCGCGTTGTGACTAATAATCGTGTTCAGGAAGCAATTGATAATCAGACTAATTACCCCGAATGGTACGAAACTAATGATGATCTCGAAGGATTAGCTGAACCAGAACCTACTTGGACACCTCCCATCGCTAAGGGCGGCAAGGATTACAAAAGCGGAGAATACACGTCTGACGATGAGCTATGGGAGATAGTCGCAAAGGATTTGGCACATTTGCGAAAAAGAGCAATCGAGGTTGCGGTTGTTATGGCGAATAGGAATTTCGATGAGAGAATTAATCAAATTTTGGGAGGAAAATAATAATGAATTCATGTAATCTCGTTGGCCGTTTGTGTGCCGATCCAAGTTTAACGTATAGCCAAACAGGTGTTGCCGTGTGCAAATTCACTCTAGCTATAAATCGCCCATTCTCAAAGGAAAAAACTGCAGACTTTCTGCCTATTATCTGCTTTAAGGCTACGGCTGAAAATGTTGCTAATTATTTATTCAAGGGCAGCGAGGCTTCTGTTACCGGATCTATTCAAACTTCGACATGGGAAAAGGATGGGGTAAAGCATTATAAGACTGAGATTCTAGCAGAGAGAGTTGGCTTTATTGGTGGAAAAGCGCAACAAAGCGACAATAATAATGTACCAGACCGTCCTAACGTTGGTTCGTATGGGCACGAAGTTAATGTAGACTCGGACATACCTTTTTAGAATTATTATAAATAAAAAAGAGGATGGGTGCAAAAGGGATGAAGAAAATATTATCAATGGTATTGTGCGCCGGAGTGTTATTGATACCCATGGCCGGATGCGGTCAAACCGAAGCAGATAAGGTGGCGTATAATTTGTCATTGGAGGCAGACAACTTCAACGTTGTGCGTCAACTTACGGTAATTGATTGCATCACAGGAGAAGTGTTATTCCAGATGACAGGAAGAATATCGATTAACGCCGACAGGGAAGATAATCAACTTGAGGTAACTGTTGAAGATGAAAATGGTAATTATCAAAAGCATTTTGTAGGCTTATCGGACAATGTAACTTATGTTGTTGAGCAATTAAGAAGTAAAAATGTTGATAAGTACAAATACACTTTGAATTATAATCCTAAGATGTGGATTCCGGTTACCGTGGATACGATTGACTAAACAAAGCGAAGTTAGCTAAGGTAAATAAATAGGGGTGCACACTATCACCCCTTAAAGGAGGGCCGCATTGAAAAATACAAAAACAAACAGACTAAAAACCCTCTATCCCACACTTGCTGATTTGGAAAAGGAAATAGAAAAGTTTGGCAACGCATCAAAACTTGCTTATCATTTGGGCATGAGTCGGACAACTATCACGGATTATAGGTTGACGTTGGGTGGCAATGGTACTATCAGGAGTGCAGGCGGTACGTGAAGGATTGCGAGCTGGATGAGAATATTCGGAAGGTAGTTGATGGCGCAGGGGTAGTTGGGGTTGGAGAAGTTCATCAGTGGATGGGGAAAGTGAAGATATGAGGACTAAGCGTTCAGGCGGAAAATATCACGCTAAGAAAACTGTTGTCGATGGGCTAGTTTTTGCAAGCATTAAGGAATCCGAGAGATACTTAGAGCTTAAACTCATGCAAGCATCGGGGATAATTAAAAGCTTCACTTGTCAGCCAAGGTTTGTTCTACAAGAAAAGTATAAACGCAAGGACGGGAAACGAATAAGGGCTATTGAGTATGTTGGAGATTTCGAGGTTGAATATCCTGACGGTAGGGTAGAGATAGAGGATGTTAAAACGAAGGGAACATGCAAGATACCGACATTCCTGCTAAAGCAAAAAATACTCGAAAAAGTTTATCCTGATATTAATTTTAAGGTGGTAATGAAATGAGTAAATGCCAATCATGTGAATATTTTGATTATCGTTGTGGGGTCAGCTTATCACTTCAGAAAGTTACCGGAATACGCGCACCAACTCAACCAACTTGTTACTGTTCGTTTTCAGGTCAACAATGGCAGAGACATTCTGGGGAAATAAAGAAGCCTAGAGGTATTAAATGTGAGTACAAGATGCAAGCGATGCAATGTGCAGAGTGTTTGAAGTCGTTGAAGAATCACAACGATATTTGGATGAAGTTGACAAAGGAAACTTTTATCTGTAAGAAATGCGGGGATAAGAAGAAAGTAACAACACAAAAATAGCGCAATAATGGGGGAGGATGATTAAAATTGAAAACCTGTGAAACCTGTAAAAACAAAGGAAACGATGATATTCCTTGGGATTGTCCAACGTGTACGCCTGATAAATCGAATTGGGAGCCGATAGGAAGCATTAAGGTTGATAGTGAGGAAAATCCCCCTTTAGATTGTGTAGGAATATTCTCTCTCAATGGCTACCAAATAGCTGCAATGCGAACTGCAGGGATGGAAAATAAAATTTGTCGTTACGGAAACTTTGCGTTGGGCATCGCCGGGGAAGCTGGGGAAGTTGCTGATTATATCAAGAAAGTCCTCTACCATGGACACCCGATAGATAAAGACAAGCTTTGCAAGGAGTTGGGGGACGTACTTTGGTACGTGGCAACGCTGGCTGATACGGCTGGTTTAACGCTTGAGGTTGTGGCAAGGGCTAATATTGATAAGTTGTGGGCTAGATACCCCAATGGCTTCTCGACCGAACGGAGCATAAACCGAGATATTGAGCCGATGAAGAGGGAGGAAATAGTATGATAGACAGTAATATTTGTCCTGAATGTGGTCAAAGGCTTAGAAACGAAGGGGGATGTGTTACGTGCCTTAACCCTGTGTGCGCTTGGAGTGCTTGCTCATGATTAATGGATTGAGAGGAATTATAAGTATCGTTTCCATATTTACAAGTTTATATTTATTTAGAACTCACAACGTTGCCGATAGTATCTATTTCGGAGTAATGGCAGTATGGGTTAGGCCTGAAAAATAGAGAGGGAGGAAAGCGTTATGAATGACTATCTTAGCGGTATGGAATTGGTTAAAAACAACTACATGACCATCGAACACAAGGAAATTAAGCACAAACACAGACAAAAACGGATACAAAAGAAATGGATCAAGAGGTATGGATATAATTACTCCAATATTCCGAGCCCGGATGTTTATGTGTTGTTTGGGGGTAAGATTATAGGTCATCCAGTAACCTTGGAAAAGATAATAAAAGGAGTTAATAAGATATGAAAGACAAATTTAGTTCCATACTTGAACCGATTGCTGAACTACTCGCGAAGAAACGAAATGACTATGGTGATAATTACGAGCAGGGTAGGGAAAAGCGCGGTCCTGTTAGCTTCTATCTCCGCATAGAGGATAAGTTGAATCGCATTGAACAGTTGGATTCTAGTCCTGCACAAGTTAAAACGGAGACCATAGAGGACACGCTTAACGACATTATAGGATATTGCACTCTTGAGATTAATTATCGAAGGGAGAAGGAATCATCGGAGAGTACAAGGTTAAGGTGCGCTGATGGTTTCTGCACAAATGAGGAAATGGTTACAAGCAAAGACGTTACTGAGTGTAAGAATGCCATCACTATAAGCAAGGGTCTTAATTGGTTTGTATCTTGCCCGAGAAGATCTGGGAATGATGATTAAGGGGGAATTAACTAAATGTTAATGGATAAAATTCGCGAAAAAATGGACAAGCGATATAACACAGATTTGACGGTGAAGCTTGCAGATATGGGGTTTACTGCACGCACTCATCACGTCCTCAGAAGAGCAGGAATAGAGGTTTCAGGCGACTTAGTGAAGTTGTCATGGAAAGAGCTTATGGGGTACAGAAATGTTGTGCGCACGACCTGTCAGGAGGTTAGCGATAAGTTGGAGGACATGGGGTTGTCGTTGAGAAAGGATGGGAAATAGCATGGATAAGGTAAAGGTAACGATCGAATACAAGAGTGACAAGCAGGAATTTGAGTGCGATGTAGTTCTTGTGGGAGGTGCGAATATAGACCATGGAGATGGAGGTCTTCCTCGCATTGCTGTTAGGGGTACATTAACTGGAACTGCAGATTTATTATCCCTAAACAGGATTTACGCTTCAATCGGCAATGAGGTCCATAAAAATAACATTAAACAAGCGTATGGGATGAGCAAGGAGGAAGCGATAGAAAGCCTTGAAGACATCATACCTAAAGTGGAGAAAATGGAAGATAACTTGCTCGACAAAACCCTTGAGGAATTAGATGTTTCAGTCAGGGCTTATAACTGCTTGAAGCGTGCAGGAATTGACTCCGTGGGTTATTTAGTCAAGATGTCTGAGGATGATTTGTGCCAGGTTAGGAATATGGGTAGGAAGCGCGTTGAGGAGATTGTGTGGAAGTTAGGAGATATGGGGTTATGCCTCAAGCAGGAGGAAAACCATGAATCTAAAACTACGCCTGAAGTTTAGCGACATCCTGAAGTTGATATTCGGGGCTGATGTGATGATATTGGACCCGTATAGCGACAGTATCTACAGAGTGCAAAAGGGCGAGGATACTTATATTTGTAAGGGGTAGGAAGGGGATTGAGATAATGACAATACAAGAATTTGCGAAGATGCTGGATGGTAATGAATATGGTGATGAATCATGGAATGAAGATGGTAGGGCTAAAGAACTGGGATTTGTGGTTGTTTTCGGCGCATCAGATGATCTGTGCGAATTAAGGGGCGCGATTGACGGCGAGGTAAGTTGCTTCGAGGGTAGTACAATCCATTTCGATGGTGAAAGATTGCTCGAAGAGTGCGAATGCGAATGCTCATATTATTTGTTGGCTAAGGAAAAATGTAAGACAATCGAGGTAGTTTGGAATGACCACGAATTACCCTGTTGGACGTATGAGACGGATATACCCCATGCGACATTCGATGTGATGGATGAAGGGGAGAAGTATTGTCGGGGTATTGTGGTTGATATCAAGAGTTTGGAGGAATAGATAAATGACTTATAATGACATGATTATATTCGGTTTTGCGATATTAAATATTGGGTGGAACGCCAATAGGATTAAGAAGGACCCAATTTCATCTACTATTTTTGGCTTACTGTGGACAGGTTTGGCGACTGCAGTAGCTTTAGGGATAAGGATACCTTGATGGAGGGGATAATCTTGCAACAAACAGAAAAGAAGCCGCGACATCCTACTTGGCATTACACCACAATAGCCCGTTTAACGCGCTACAAGGGGCGTGCGGACATCATAGACTGCTTACTAAGGGAATTATCCGCTATGGGCGTTAAGACAACGCAGGTATATACTGACATGCCACACGGTAGCGGTGTTAGTGACTCGACAGGTGATCTAGCATCTACTATAGCTAGTAAAAAGAAAGCTCTACAAGAGGCGAGAAATGAAATAGAAATCATCGACTATGCGGTCGGTAAATTGTCGGAACCTAAACAGCTGATAGTAAAAGTAAGATACCTTACCGAATTCGGACAGGATAAAGGAGCCTCAATCACCCTTAGAAATCATGCGAAGAAGCACAGTAAAAGGATGTTGAACTACAGAGTGTATGAGCGCATGAGAGATGAGGCTGTAAGGGAATTAGCTGAAATGTTCGGGGAGATAACAACGCAACAATAGTGCAAACACAATACAATAGTAATGCTTTGGGATTCAGCAATACACATGATACACTTTAGGGGACAAAATAACTCTGCATAAACAAAAGACGCTCGCGGCCTATAATGTGGCGCGGAGCGTCTTTTCTAATTTTCAGGGGGTGTAACTTATTGTGGGTTGCAAATTATGTACTCGACAGAAGCATTGTCCCGATAAGGAAAAGCCCTCTAAGGTAAAAAGGGAGCCCTATCTTTAGGACTCCTGAATGTCGAGCAGATAACCTTTTAAAACTTCTTTGACTGCTTGCAGTTGAGTTAATACCTCACCCTCTTTCATCCATGATTCTTCCTCGTAGTAGGAGTTTGTAGAGTAAAGCCTGTGTACGTTTTGGGTATGTTCCTCTGATTTTGAGGGGAAAACTCTGACATTAATCGACTTGATATGGCCGGAGAAGTCAATGAATGTGCATAGTTCAGTGTTTTCGTTGATCAGGACAGCGAGGGATATGATTTCCATTACGAGTTTGTAGTTTGTCATAGTCCGAGTACCTTCTTTGCTAATTGAACATCATTGTCGCTGAATGATCCAACTGAGTTGTTGGATGCGAGCCACCTGAAGTAAGAAAACCACGATGTGGGAGGGTGGCCGAACTTAGCGGTGAATAGTTCAATATACCGGGGCGCGTGGGTTTGGATAGCCTCTTGGTTGACGGTCATTAGGTTTGTTGGGTTAAACATGTGTTTTCCTCCTTACGCCGATTTAGCCCGTCTTGGCTTTGGGGTTTCATGGATTACTACATATACGAATTAAGGACACTAGAGATACTATAGTCAAGTTCGTCGGGATCAGTGGTACTCATGTAGATGTTCGCTATTCTCTCGAATGCTTCAATTTTTTGCTCATCGGTCAATCGGAATAGGTTTTCTAGGGTTAGGTTATTTGCCATTTTAATTCCTTCTTTCATTTTCTTCGCTGGATTTTGCGGTCCTCAGTTTATCGAGTAGCCCTTTTAGCTTAGCGTACTCGGTATCGGTGAGTTGAAATGTTCGGCGAGTGCGGCCTGTTGGTTTGCGACCGGAGCCAGGGCGGTAGCCTCCGTGTTGGGCTTGGGAATTCTTATTAATCGTAACTTTTTCCTTAATTATTAACACCAACCCTTCTGCCACCAACGCTGGTCCGGACGTCATAACCATCATTTTTGAGCTGCTTAATTTTTAATTCAGCTTTTTTGCTAAGCCCGTTGATGTAGGTACTGCTCCATATGTGCTGCGAATGGGAAACTCCGCGCACTTTAAAGTTAATTTCGTCGTAATCGGCATCGTTACTTGGACCGTAAAATTCGTTTCCAGTGTCCTTATTGATGCATTTTTGGGCGGTGATCTCGTAATACTCGTATTTTTTCATTTTATAAAACTCCTTTTTTAAAATTAAGCCAGATAAAAACTAATACGTTTTTTGGTGTCGTTATTTTGGATTGTAACCCCTTTATACCTTCTGCTGTTTACAAAATAGGACTCAATTAGGTTACGGACTTGATAACTACCACCATCTAAGTAAACGTCGATAGTTGATCCACTCCAACCAAAATTGATTGCAGGTAAGGTTGTCGAACATCCCTCCAATACTTTACTAATGGCAGCTTTAACTTTTGCTATCCTAGAAAACATAACATCATCCTCGTTAGACATTTAGCATACCTCCTTGATTAAGTCTGCATCAAATATTATTGCGCCATCTTGCGTTGTGACGGCCATGATGCCGTTTGGTTCTGCGATACGCTCCCAAAACCATTGGTATAGATCAGAGTCCCAAGCGTTGGCAGAGTCTACAATGTCGGATGGGTCAAAGCTGTTGTATATACTGAGTGCGTCAACGTCATTGTCCTTTACGTTGTAATAGTAATCGTCCGTGCAGTTGTTGCCAAAATCCCCAGTAAAGCCGTTTTGCTGATCGTGCTTCCATGTTTTAACGATGAGCGACTTGAGGGATTTGATTGTCCGGCGATTATCTTTAGTGGATTTAAAGGTAAACTCGTTCTTGCCATAGTTTTCGACTTTTAATCTATTAGTAGCAAACATCGCATGACCCCAGTTTGACATTGGATTATTAGAGTTGGTAAAGCGGTGGTAGAGCATGTTGGCGACCTCCTTTATTTGATCTTGATTTATCGTACTGCTAATCAATATAGATGTCAACATGATTTATGGGAATTTAATCAAAATTATTTTAGGATGGCATGAGCTTAGTAATTAGCGTTGCAACTGCAATGTTAATCGGTGAGCTTGGGATAAGGAAAGACTCTCGCTATTGGAGAGCCTTGGTCCTGACGTATTGGGATGGTGTCATTCCGCAGAGTAGCGCGGCCACTGTGATTTCATTCCATTCTGCTTCAGTAAAGCGGATGGTTTTGTTGATGCCTGTAGTGGATCGCAGAGGCTTGCGTCCTGCTCCTTCTCGTTTGCCGCCTTTAGGCATTAAATAACACCTGCGCTTACTAATTCAATTCTGCGCTGATTGAACCATTCCGGTTCTACTTCGCATATCTCCCCTGTGTGAACCTCGTGGATGATATGGCTGTTGGTTGTTCCTTCGATGATCGCGGTTAGTTCATAGAGTCGATAGTGTGTGTCGATCTTGGATAGTGATAAGAAGCGTTGTCCTATTTGCATGTGGTTTCCTCCTTCAACGCCGGGCATTGGTCCCCGGCTGACCTTATTAATTAATACTCTGCTTTGATTCCTCTGATGTGGTCGGCTGCTTTCTGCGCTTGACTTGCTGCGAATACTACGAGCTTGGGATCTCCCTTTAATGCTCTGAGCCAAGATGAGACGTAAGATGCTGAGTTTTCAAAGGTTGTTTGGTCAATTCCTGCGACTGTGCAAAGCATCGCGGCTCCAATCTCTGCTACTAATTCCTCTTTGCTGTATGTTTCACTTCCGAAAGCTGCAATAGCGGTGATCCCGGTCCGGTTCAATCTTGACTTGTGGCCTGTGCTGTGGACCATCTCGTGAAACATGGTAGAGTAGAATTCCTCGGGGTTGTTGTAGTCGTTGATTTCTGGTACACTTATTGAGTCGGCGGAAGGCATATAGAAGGCTTTACCTGGCGCGTAGCTTATCGGAGGGCAATTCCGGTAGGCTTCTTTTATTTGCTCTGCTGTTTCGATTGGGCTGTGTTCGTTAATGGGTGCGTCCTTGCGCTTGCTCTTTAGTCCTTCGCATTGGGTGTTGATCTCGAAAACTGTGAAGTAGCGCAGGAAGGGAATTTTCTTACTTGCGTCTTCTTCATTCTCGAACATTTTCCAGAAAACAACCATTTGGCCTTTAGCGCCTTTTTTTACTTTTCCGCCAGCTTCCTTAATTTTATTGAAGGTTGCATATTCGCCGGGTTCGAGTAGCATTGCATTGATGCCGCGATATTCTTTTTGAGTTTCCCAAGCTACTGCTCCGCATGAGTTCCAAGGTTTACGCCAAGGGATGACGCCTGATTCAAGTTTTTTGATGATGCGCTCAGTTACCAGTTCGTAGACGCTTTGTTTAGTTGCTGCCATCTTGTTTTCCTCCTCTTAGTTTTTACTTCCACCTCATCAACCCGGCTGTTGTCGAGTTAGTGAGGTGAGAGCAAAAGCTCTCTAGGATTAGTTGACGCTTGGATATTCACGTTCAAATGCTTCCGCGGCTACCTTGTGTGCTGCCCTTAGTTCGGATGTTGCGATAAGTACCCATGCTGTACGAGGTAATTCATCAGGACGCTTTGCGGTCATCTCATCAGCTATGGAGTTTGCATCTCGCATAATACGCCATTCTTTGAACGCGGCATACATTTCTTCGTCGGTGTCGTAGTCGCTGTATGTCGGCATATCGTGGTTATCGTACTTAGTAACTATGATGTGGTGGCCGTTTGTCTCGACGATGTAGTGGTCGTCTATGTGATCCATGTGGTAAATTGCCCAACTCATGCCAGGATATCTGTTGAGTACATCAACGGCGTTCTCATCACCTTTGCGAGCATTTTCGATATACACGTTAATGTCAGTTTGACCAACCATACCAGTTAAATTGGTGATACCTTTAGCTTTCAGAGTTTCTAGAGCGTTTATTATTTTCATTGTTGTTTCCCCCTCGTTATTTGTTTCATTGACTTATACTATCATAGCTTTATTGATTTAGCAAGCAATATTCAAAGGGAATGTTATATTTATTTTGTTGTGCTGTTGTGCTGTTGTTGGGGTGTTGTGGTTTATAGAAGGAAGATGGTTTGAGGTGATTAAATTATGGCTGTTACTGTAGTTAATAAGTACGGATGTAATCGCTGTATGTATACTTGGGATGATAGTGAATATTGTCCTATGTGTGGTCAATCTGCGACACATGTGCTGTAGTGTAGTTTTAAGCCTATTATGTTGTTAGTTGGTATGGATTGTAGCTTGATTGTGGTTTGTAGGCTTAGAAGTGGGTTGTAGGGGTTGTAGTGGGGTATTTAAGGAGGTAGATAGCTGATGATAGCAGAGAGAGTGAAGCATGCAGGAGGTAGGCCTCTGAAGTTTCAATCAATAAAGGAAATGCAGAGTAAGATAGATGCTTATTTTGATTCATGCTTTGAAATTGATGCTGATACAGGGAAGAAGGTACAGATAGAACCTTTTACTATTACTGGATTGGCATTAGACCTCGATACTAGCCGGGAAACATTGATGGAAATAGAGACACAAAGGAGTAATTATGATATTCAGTTTGTTGACGCAATCAAACGCGCGAAGCTGAAGTGCCACAATTACGCCGAAAAAGAGCTATACAGAGCCAAGTCTCCCACTGGTGCTATCTTCGCCCTCAAGAACTACGGCTGGAAGGATGTCCAAACAATAGAGCAAACTGGCCCCAACGGTGGCCCTCTACAAATCCAGAGCATCGCTGCTCTCTCCGACGCTGATCTCAAGCTCATGATAGAGATCATGGAGCGATCACAAATTCAGGGTGAGGTAGTCGATATCGAGTCATCGGAGGACTGATATGTCCGTCAGTGGTGGATTATTGGGGTATTTAGCGCAGTAGGACCCTGTGATCCGCCTATAGGTTGATTCCGAATGTGACACAACAGGAATGTGACACATTCGCATTGACTGGATGTAGCTACTGCTTAGCTAGTAGAGCATAACGATAGCAACAGAGTGTGTTGATAGTAACCGCTGCTGTAGTCGTATAGTTAGCTCTGCCGTTCTGCTGATCTGTCTGTGCGTGGCTGTGCATCTGGGATCGACCGGCTGTGTACCAGAGATTCGAGGACCGGGGGGAGGGCATTGGCCGGGGTTGGTGGATTCTATGTATACTCTCATTAACAACTATAATTTATTTTTTATAAAAATTTACAAAGGAATGATCTAATGTCTAAAGGATGGGGGTTACTCTACATATATTTGTGGTCATTCATAGTGATCGAAATAGCTATTGGTGTTCTTGGATAACGGCATGAAAATTAACTAATTACCAAAAATATTTTATAAATTTTTTCTACAGACTCCTTATTTACGAGAGGTTTCCGTTATGCCTTACAGGAGGTGATAATGCCCATGAGGAAAAGGTCAGTAGACCTAGATACTGGCGAAATTCAATATCAGAAAGCTGAACGATTTACTAAAGTAATGGTGGAGGTGTGGAGATACGTGAATAAGAAAGATATGTTTACCCCTGCTGAAGAAAAAGCATTACATAGGTTGTCGATGTTTTTGCAAATAAACACAAACGCTGTTGTCGCTCAGAACGGAGACTACATGGGCGTAGAGAAGATGGCAGAGGAAACAGGTATTGACCGTTCAAATATTCGCAAGGTAATTAAGTTACTGATGAAGAAAAATGCACTTGGCATGTGGAAGAGTGGGGAATATGAAATTTACTATATGAACCCTTTTCTTTATCAGATGGGCAATGTCCCTAGCTATCTATTTAGCCTATTTGATGCTGAGTTTCACAGGCGTTGCAAGGCTGATCATAATCTAATAGCGTTTAAAGCTGGAAAGAAAGTAACTTCAATATTAACGACGAAAGTTAAGAACGCCGAAGTTAAGAACGCCGTATAGTAGAGAGTAAGAGTTAGACGTGAATAGAAAACAGGCCTTAGCCTTACTCTCCCAAGGGTTTGATGCCATTATTTTTTGAGGTAGAATTACCGCACTTCTGAGGTAAATTTACCTCATTTTTAATGTAAACAATTAAAGGATATTGCAATATGAGTTTAGAGGATATGGAATCCTGTACAGTGACGGAGAATGAATTCAAGAGTGGTAGGGGTTATGCAAGAAGTGTATGATGTACCTAGTTTGTTCAACCGCCATGAGTCCTAATTCCAAGGAGTTAATTGCTGATGCTATGTCTGAATTGGGATTAAAAAACTAATCGTTTTCCCCTCACCCCCTTCTCCCCAACAAAATCCCTTGAATATAACCAAACATAACCCATCTATCCATTAAGTCCAAGCTATGCTCAACCAAACGTAGATTTAAACGGAGCAGCAAACGTTAGATCCAAGCTAATTTAGGAGGATAACTCAATGGAAAATCAAACAGTAGTTTCATGGATGTTTATTCATCCGTGGATGACATTTTTTATCGGAATAATATTGGCTGAATCTGTTGGAACATTTTTTCGTCGGAGGTAATCCTATGGGAGAAAACAGAAGTTGTAAAAAGTTCATACCATCAGATCCCACCTACGAAAAAACAAACTGCGCTTCATGTACCCTGTGGAATGGAGTTAGATGCAGGGAAGAGGCATTTGTTGTGGCTAGTCAGGATGAGAGGTATGAGGCTATGATTGGGTGGGCGAAGTGGTAGTAAAAAAAGAACGAGCTATTTTTTTAGCCCGTTCAGATAATCGGCAATTGCCTTTTCTAATATTTTGCTTATAGGTATTAAAGTCTTGTCGGAACTTTCTTTTAATCTTCTGCTCAATTCAATTGGTAGTGTGGATGAAAATCGAACCTTGTTCTTTAATTCTCCCATATTTTTCTCACCTCAAATGTATTGTATCATTTAGTTAAAGTGTTTGCAACTGCATTAAGCTTATGGTATAATATAGTTAAGGAGTGATAAGGGAATGGAAGCTAAAAAACCGAGTACCACAAAAGCCGTGCCAAATAAGAAGTCAATCGTAGAGGAAAAAATCCAAATTAATAATGACCCTACTGAAAAACCAAAGATAAAAGCAAGCGACCTGCCCTCGTTGGCGGCAATGCAGCAAGAGTTAGCCAAAAGAAACGATTCCGACTGGCTAAAATACTATGTTAAGATTGTAAACAAGAATGGTGCCCAGGTTCCGTTCGTTCTAAACAGTATCCAAGTGCAAATAGAGGATAAAATAAAGGAATTAGAATCGCAAGGCATCCCTGCTAGGATAATTGTATTAAAAGCGAGACAGGAGGGAATTTCCACATATTCCCAAGCGAAGTTTCTTTGCCGAACAATTAAAAACAAAAACCGCAATGCACTTGTAGTAGCTCATCGAGACGATAGCACCAATGCGATTTTCGATAAAGCGAAATACTCTAATTCGTGTTTGCCTGACCACATTAAACCGCTACAACAAGCCTCAAACGCAAGAGAGTTAATATTCAACAAGCCACCATATTACAAAGGAAAACAGGAGGGTTTAAATTCCAAGATAAAGGTACAGACGGCTGGTAGCGATGGGATTGGCAGGTCGGATACATACCACTACGTCCATCTTTCGGAGTTCGCGTTTTACTCAGGAGATCCACTTAAAACCCTTAATGGAATACTAAACTCTGTTCCGAGTATCGTTGGCACTATCGTAATTATAGAAAGCACAGCTTCGGGAATGAATTCATTCAAAGACCTGTGGGACAAGGCGGTAGCTGGAGAAAACGCATTTATACCTATGTTTTTCTCATGGTTTGATTACAAAGACTACGCCATGGCGATGACTGAAACAGAAGAAGAAGCATGGAGAGTATTCACGGAAAACAAAGGTGGTGACTGATGGGTATGCCACCTAGAATAGTGATAGAGGAATCTGAGCTAAGGAGATTATATATTGATGAAAATAAAACCATAGCCGAGATAGGCATTATATTGTCAGTGTCTAAGGGGACAATATACCTCAGGCTTAGAGGATTTGGGATAGATACCAATAGCGCAAAGAAAGCATTGAGCAGGTACAGCGCGCTTGTGACAATTCAGTGCTGTGAATGTGGAAATGATATACAGAGGATTAGGTCAAGGGCAATAAGGACCGACCCTGTATGTGGACCAGAATGCTACGCTAAATCAAAAAGCAGAATTAATAAAGGAGAACTTAATCCATTCTATGGGCATCATTTTAGTAAAGAGCAATCCAAGACGTTGTCTAAGTCGTTAAAAACATATGTAGACGGCAGAAGAGGTAAGAAACTTTCCGTAGAATGGAAATTAAACATTTCCAAGGGAAGACTGTTGGGTCTTGGAAGAACTGAACCAAAGTTTGTAACAGAGAGAACTTGTAATGAATACAAGATATTTACAAAGGCAGTGTTCATGAGGGATAACTATACCTGCAACAAATGTGGCACGCGTAGCGGATACCTTAATGTGCATCATTTAAAGAACTACTCTAGTTACCCGTCACTTAGATTCATACCTATAAACGGAGTAGTTCTTTGCAGGAAGTGCCATAAAGAATTTCACGCAATATATAAGAGAAAAGACAACACGGTTCGCCAATATCTAGAATTTATAAAAGCAGGTGATGAGTATGAATCTACCAGAAGCGTTACAAGTTCTTAATCTTAATGACTATGAAAAGAACTTAATAAACCTGTATGGAGTTAATTTTAATCAGATCAAATGGTACAGGTGGAAGTTGAAGAACGACTGTGGTGGGGACGTTGATCTCATGCACCAGGAGAATCCCTAGCTTCGCCAGTGAAGCGTTCCTTTCTACTGGTAGGCCCGTCTTTAACTCCAACCAAATTTTCATGCAAATAGAACGCCTTAAAAAACAATACAAAACATCCCCACCAAAACGGGGGTGTTTTCTCTTTGAGTGGAATGACCCCGAAACAAAAGATAAGATAATAGATAGCTCAATTAAGTTCGTTCAGGGAGTCGGCGACTACATCTATATTTACGATGAACCTAAGCTTGGGCATCCTTTCGTCTTGGGAGGGGATACAGCTGGTTCTGGCGATGCTGATAGATTTACAGGAACAATGATTAACAACAATACGGGAAAGCGTGTAGCAACTCTATACGGAAAGGTTGACCCTGATACCTACACGCACCAAATGTATTGCCTAGGCAGGTACTATAACAACGCTCTTATTTCCATAGAAATAAATTTTAATATCTACAGCGTGAAGGAATTAGAGCGCCTCAATTACCCTAAGCAATATAGACGTGAAGTTATCGACGAAGTTGGTCATAAAAAGCAATACAAAAATGGATTCAGAACTGACTCTAATACGCGGCCCTATATGATCTCGCTCGAAATCGCGTTAATCCGTGACAACATCGACCTCTTCACACACATCGGTATGCTCCAGGAATGTCTCACTTTCGTTATGGATAAAAACGGTAGACCGGACGCAGAAAGTGGAAAGCATGATGACATACTTTTCAGTGATATGGTGGCAAACGTGTCAAGATCCCAACAGCGCTTCACAATCGAACGCAACGCCAAATTCGAACTCCCCGCCAACATGAGCGAAGAAGAAAAGTCGAGGGTCAAGGCTAATATTGATTTTGAAGATAAGTATGTCGAGATGGCTAAATATCGGAGGAAGAAGTGAGTATACCTGAAGTTTACCGGAATACCTAAGTATACCTTCTCTACGCTTGAAATGAGGTGAAACAATGTCACTACTAACCAAAGCAAAAAAGGTGGCTGGTAAAATCATGGGCAAAAAAGAAATGGTTCAAAATGCTGAACAAGAAGAAGCCGACCGCGAACTCATAGAAAAATGGCAACCAGTATTCGAGGCTGATAAGAGGGCTAAGAAGCCATGGGATGCAAGGTTCGATGAGTGGGAAGCAATCTATGATGCTGGCCGGGACTTCCAGAATGTCGAGGATGAATTTAGTAATTCCAACCGGACCATGAGGACTAATATCAACTTTCCTCGAATGATCGTAGAAAGTTTGATCGAATTAAAAGTTCCGGACCCCGATTTCCAAGCTATATCCAAGGATGATGAGGAATCGATTGAAAAGCTCAAACAATACGTCATGTATGTTGTTCGTTCTGCCCAGCCTTCATTAGAAGAAATCAACCTCCACAATGAACGCAGGGTTATGAAGTTCGGCGGGGCCTTTCATAAAATCCACTGGAATAACAGCGTCAAAAAGGCTGGCTATGTCGGAGAAATAGAAATCTCTATGCCGCACCCTAAAGACATCATCCCTAACCACGGCGCAACATCAATCGATGATATGGAGCATTACCATCATCCTAACAACCGCACAGCGAACTACATTACCCGTAAATGGCAGGACATTACAAAAGAAATGCTTGAGCAAAAAGCGCAGCTATTCCACGAATACGACGAAATGTCCGGCTCACAGAGAATTAATGTAGGCGACTCTGAATCTGGCGATCAGGAAATGGGCTTAGAGAAGTACACCATCATTGAAACATCATACAAGGATGAAGATGGCGACATATGTAAGTTCTGGTGGTCTGGTGACTTAGTGATTAAACACATACCTAAGTTTTATCATCGTCGGGATGAAGATGGCACTTCCATAAAAGCAAGCCATGAATATGAAGGCAAGGAAGCCGACTACTACATCCCTAAGTCATGGGACCTCATTTATCAACCATTTATCCCAAGGGACAAGTCCTTTTGGGGAATCTCCATCATGGAAGATATTCACGACATCAACGAGGCAATCAAGAAGGCGGTTTATCAACACGAAGAGGAACATTTAAAGGGAAATATTCAGCTTTTAGTTGGAAGTCAAGAGTTAAAAATAGCATTGGAGTCTTCAATTTCAAAGGTTCATTATGTGCAAGATCCTAACCAAAACGTCAAAGAGATCAACATGAGGGGCAATGTTGACGGAGTAGCCTGGATTAATCAACTCAAAGAATGGATGCAATTACTGACCGGGGCAACAAATTCAGCTCTTGGTGTGCGAGATCAAGGCGTAACGTCTGGTAAGCAAGCACAAGTGTATGTTGAGCAAGCAAACTTCAAGGTAGCCCTTAAATCGGCTTATAAGGCATCGGCGTACAAGAGGATATACAGAACTATTGCAGATTTTGCATTAGCCTTTGTAGACGAAGAGAGGCCGTTCAGGATTAAAGGTGAACCACCTGCGCCACCTATGCCATCAGCTCCAGGTACACCAGCTATGCCGGGGCAAGCCCCTGTACCTCCTACCGCGGACCCCAACGCTACTAAACCAAAAGCTCAGTATGGCAAGTTTGACAGATTGGCAATGCTCAAGGATCAATCAGGAAACTACATTTATCCTGATTTTGATATCGAGATTAGTGCTGAATCTGGTTTTATGAAGTCGAGAGTTGAGATATTCAACACCTTGAGCAACTTGGCAGGACAAGGACGGTTTGAACCAAACCCCGGCAATCTAACATTCTTGAAGTTGCTTAATAAGTTGGGTGTTCCCGATCTTCAGGCTGTCATTGATGAGATGGGCGAGATTATTAAGCAATCTCAACAGGCTCCACCTAAGCAGGAAATACCAAAGCCTCCCACCGAGTCGATACCGTTTAAGGATTTGCCGCCATCGGGACAAATACAAATGGCTGCTAAGGCAGGGATACAGCTTACTGTCGAGGATATACAGCAAATGCAAGCTATGATGCAAGCGCAGAACCAAGGAAAGCAACCACAGGTCACACAATCGCCTGAGAGCAGTAAGCAACCACAGGGCAAGCCGAAACTATCACCTGAGATAATGAAGGCGTTAGAGAAGCTTCCTGAACCTGTGGCGAGGTTGTTAATGCAGATGGAACCTGATAAGTTGATGGTGTTGCTGGATAATCCGAATGAGTTAATGGCAGTTGTTGAGCAGATTATGGCGCAAGAACAAGGAGGTGGACAGGGTGCTTAAACTTGAGAGGGTAAAGGTAGAGAGCTATAGGAGAGGAAAAGACAAACCGCCGATTATTAGCTATAAGATTGGGTTGTTTCGGTATACAAAAGGTGAGATCCATACGCTATTTTTAATATAAGGAGGAGCTATGATGGCTAAGAAAACAGCAAAACAAGCGATGAAAGAGTCCGGCAAGAAGCCCGATATGGGCAAGATGGAAATGGGAATGATGGGTAAGATGCCGATGAAAAAGGGCGCAGGGAAGAAAGGTAAGGGGTGTTAAGTATGTCTAATAATCTAGTTGATCAATGCGGAAGCAAAGTAACGGTGTGGTGCAGTGATGGAAATGCTATGGAGAACCGAACTCTACTAACCTTAGATACATTCGGGATTGTCGTAACGCCATGCTCCGGCGAACATGCTGTGTTTGTTCCATGGGTGATGGTCAAGTACATTGACTATAAAGCTTATGGAAACAAGGAAGAAAACGAATAATAGCCAACTGATGAGCTGAGAAGGCTCTTTTATTATGCCTATTTTTATTGGAAAGGAGGTGGATCAACACATGGGACAGAATTTAAAGACCCCGATGCCGTGTAAGGCGTCCTTCCAGTTTGGTTCTTCGGGCGAGACTAGCAAGCCTGCTACAAAAATCCTGAAAAATCAGGGGGACCTGAGATCAAAGAAATCAAACAATAACGGGAAATGAGAATAACCCAACAAAGGCGGCAATACGAGCCGCCTTTTCCTATGCCTAGTAGTGGCGGTAACGCTCACCTAACGAGTGATAACGGCGGCGGCTGACAATACGCAGGAGGTAGACACATGACACTATTTAATTTGAACTTACGTCCATTTATGGATGAAGTAGACAGCGGTGGAGGTGGAGGGGAACCCGCACCCTCAAGCAATGAACCAGTAAACACGGAACCAACAGGAGAACCAAACGGTGGCGTAGCTGACCCGGAACCGGGTACTGACCCCGCCAGTCAGAAAGCGGTACAAACTCCTGAACAAAATGCTGCCTTTGCCGAGTTAAGGCGCAGTAAGGAAGCGGCCGAACGACGAGCTAGTGAAGTCGAGAATCAGCGCAGACGCGATATTGAAGTTGCCAGAAAGTACGGAAAAGACTACAACGTCTACTCTGATGCTGACGTAGCTGCTCAATATGGTAGGTCGCATGGACTTAATACGGTGGCAGAGTTTGAAGCTGCCTTGCAAAAAGAGAAGCAAGACGCTGAGTACAAAGCTAAGGGGATCGACCCGGACGCAATGAACCAGCTTATCGAGAATCATCCGGCTATCAAGGCCGCTAAGGTACAACAGGGACAATCACTTGTTAATTCTGAGATTAAAGAGTTAGCTACCGAGTACCCGGATCTCAAGGTAAAGACCTTGGCCGATATGCAAGCGTTACCGAACTTCGAGGCTATTAAGGAGAAGGCGTACAGAGGGATGACCCTTTTAGAAGCTTATGAGGCTGTTAACCGCGCCGAGATTCGCCAAAGGGCTAAGGAAGAAGGGGCGCAAGGGGCTATTCGCAATATCGGGTCCAAGAATCATCTTGGGACTGAGAAGTCAGGGAATCAGCAACAGGGTAAAGAGGTTGAAGTGAGCGCAGAGAAGATGCGCGTTTGGAGGGCTATGGGGTACACGGAAGCGGAGGCCCGTAAGAAAGAAGCAAAGTATTTAAAGAAATAAGGAGAGTGTGAACCATGGCGTTAAAGATTATCGGTAGCATCCTTGGGAACTACCACGGCAAGTTTGTAGAGGATCTTTACATGACTGATTCGGAGGCGGCTGTCGTTGGGACAGGCTATTACCTTTCCTCAGGAAGATGGACAAAATCGGCGGCTACTGCTGCGGTTGAGGCTGTTTGCGTTAAGGCGGCTGTTGCCGGGACTGATGTATTGGCAGTGATGGAGTTGGTTAAGCCGGGTGACATCATTGAGGCTGATTATACCGGGACTGCTGATGCGGCGTTCTTGCCGGGGTTGAAGTTGGCTGTGTTGGATGCCAATGGGATTAATGTGGCCTCTGCTACTGTGACCGGTGGATGTTTGCGGATCTTGAAAAAGGATGCTGTTAATTTGAAAGTTCAAGTAATTGCCAGCAAAAACATTTGCCAGGCTTAAATTTAAGAAAGATAGAGGTGTATTAGAATGGGTGTAATGATTCAAGATTCAAGTAATTTCCAAAAGATGGTAGGTTTGTATGAAAATCCCATCTTAGAATATTGGCAGGATAAATACGCTGCGGCTTCTAAGGATGCAGGTATTCCGATGTTGTTCGATACCGTTCAATCAGATAACGCCACTGAAGCAATCAGCGAAATGGTAGGAGCCGTTGACTTTACTCAATGGAATGGAGAATTCACCTACTCATCCGTAAAAGAGGGGGGTACTAAAGTATGGACTCCCATAATTTTCCAAGCAGGGATGAAGTATGACCGTTTCTTGCTATCTAATGCTAAGTTGATTAACCTCAAAACTGAGCATGGTATGTTTGCTCTTGGCGCAGCTCGTACTCGTAAGGAATGCGCTGGCGGTATCTTTACCTATGCCGACCAAGCAGGGGGCTATAGCGTCAACGGGGTTCCGCTCGCGTGGAACAAAACCGCGAATGGACTTCCAATAGCTTCCAGTTCGCAAACTTCGTCTAACTATGAATCGACTCAAGATAACCTTGAAGCCTTAGAACTAAATGAAGAGAATCTCGAAGTTGTGTGCCAAAAGATGTTTGACTCAAAAGACGAGAATGGGCGCCGGGCTGGGATGTCTCCAAATTTGCTTGTTGTGCCTACAGCACTCCGCAAACGGGCATTAGAGATTGTTGGTTCTACTGGTAAGTCGGATACCGCAGACAACAATGCAAACGTGTATGACGGGAACATCGAAGTTTTGGTGTGGGACCAATTCCGTAGACAGGTTGGGAAGACCGGACAACCTTGGTGCGTTGTTGATAAGCAAGCAGCGAAGGAAAGTCTTAAGATCGTGAACAGATTAGAGTCAGGAGACGAATACGAGCTAATTTCATGGAAAACAGACAGTGACCAAACATGGACCATTGGTTCGCTAATGTGGCTGTCTATGGGCGCTTTCTCATGGCATCCTTTTCAATTCTCAATTCCGGCGTAAATTTACAAGACGTAACGATTGACAAATTAATCCGCGACATGGTATAATTAAGGTAGTAAAACGTGTCGCGGAGGTATTTGCATGATTAAAAATTGTCCAGTATGTAGTAAGGAATTCAATGCACTTGGTCCAACTGTGAACTGTTCTCCGGAATGTACAAAGCAAGCCAAGAGGATTAGAAATGGCCACTTTAACACAAGAGAACATTTCTGCCCTAACTGCAAGGAGAAGTTCGAACCAGTTAACGGCAAACAAGTATTCTGCTCCGAGGAATGTTGGCGCGATGCAAACAGCGAGAGATTGAAAGCCCGATCCAATCGAGGCGCTATGCGTCATCACGACAAAAAGATGTTTGGCGGAAACCGGGAGATTGTTCTCCTCAGAGATGGGCATAAATGTACCAAATGTGGTTCTACTAACAAAGTCGGGGTGTACCACAAGGAACAGCCGCGCGATGGAGAAGATGTAGACCATAGTCTTGATAACCTAATTGCTCTTTGTGGAACTTGTTATTTTGAGGAATATGTAAAACGCGAGTCAGTTGCATTCTTCTCTACAGCGTGTCAGCAATGCGGTAAGGAATTCAAAACTACATTGTATCGGCAATCTATTGGTTCAGGAAAGTATTGTTCGAAAGAATGCTCGGATGCTGGTCATGTAAAACTTAAAGACTCGGATGAGCTAACTAAAGCCAGTAGGCCGAATTGGTTCAAGGTTGTTTGCTCAAATTGCGGTATCGAATTTGAGGTTCCACCCCATCGCATTGCAAGCGGAAAGGCATTATATTGTAGTCGTTCCTGCAGAACCATAGTCGAGAACCGCAAGCGAGCGAAACCAAAACCGGAAAAACCCGTAAAACTAATTGCAAAAGAGGGGTATAAATTCTGCATAAAGTGCGGTGACGAATTACTAGCAACGGAAGAATTCTTCCATAAACGTGTTGATAATGGAGTCGCTAAATTAAAAAGCACTTGCAAGAAATGTACCTCATTGCAAGGGATTGGTAATTACGCCACTAATCGGGATGCGATAAGGGAACGGCAAAAGAAGAGTCATGACAAAAACAAGGATGAATCGAACGCTCGTAGTCGCGAAAGATACCAAAACGGCGGCAAAGAAAAGAAGTCGGCATACTACGTAGAAAACAAGGATGTCATAAATGAAAAGGCAACAAAGCGCAGGGAGGCTAACCGCGAGAACATTCGAGTTATTGCTAGGGAATACAGCAAACGACCCGAAGTAATGAAGCGTAAGGCTGAACAGCGAAAAGCGAATCCTGAAAAATATCGTAATCGGTATAACCTTTATTATCGCGGAGAGGGCAAAGAGCGCATAATCGCCATTGGCAAGCGTAGGGACGCGAAGAAGAAAAATGCAGTCGCGACTCTAACTCCTGAGCAGTGGCTTGATACCCTCGAATCTTTCGGAAACTGTTGTGTATATTGTGGCGATAAACTAACCAATGTTCAACAGGACCATGTGATTCCGGTATCTTCCGGTGGTGGTTATACTAAGAAAAATATGCTCCCTGCTTGCAAATCTTGTAATTCTAGTAAGCATAACCATTCATTAGAAGAGTGGTATCCAAAACAGCCATCGTTCTCCCCCGAACGCCTAACAAAAATCCACTCATGGATCGGCTTCGACTCAAAATCAAACACCCAACAACTAGCACTCTACTAAAGAGTGCTTTTCTAATTTAATGCGGCAAAAGCCGTGGGACAATCCTGTTAAATTAAAGGAGGCAAAATCATGGGATTCACGCATTTTAGTAAAGTATCGGGCATTGAAGGTATATTCCAAGGTCCATCCGGCTACGAAAGCCAAATCTTCGGCAATGTAGTCGCGGGCAATCGCTACTATGTAGATGTAAACTTCGGCGTTGACACAAACAATGGTTCAAGTTGGGAGCGTCCCTTCAAAACACTTGCAGCCGCAATAGTAGCCAGCAACGCCAATATAGCCTTAAGCTCAAAAGGCTGGGCAGCTAGAAATCAGATCTACTACAAAGGTGACAATAACGAAGCAGCAGCAGAAACCCTTATCACGCTACCTAATAAATGCGACGTTATCGGCGTGGGCTCCTACGACCACAGACCCACACCTATGATGATCGGCAACCACGTAATCGGTGCAGGTGCCTATATGGGATGCCGATTCTTCAACATGGGCTTTATGTCACCGGCGGCAGGCGGGGTTATCTTCACTGTCCCAACAACTACCTCCGGGCTTGCTTTTTATGGCTGTCATTTCGACGGACGCTCAACTACCCCTGCTACAAAAGCTATTGTGGCTACTGCAGTGGAACAATTCACTATCAAGGGGTGCAAATTCTTCGGTAAGTATTCTACTACGACTATCGACATCGGAACAGGATCAAGCCGAGCATTACTTATCGAGGGCAATCAAATCGAGTCAGGTGCAATCGGGATTACTACCCACGCAAGCATGACTTGTGCTGATGCGGTGGCGATGATTATCAACAACACATTTGCGGTTGTTACCTTATTGATCGATGAGAATAGCGACAAGGTAGTTATTGGTGGCAATCGAGGCACAACCTCTGCTGCCCAAACATTAGCCCTGATCATTGACTACAACTCTGCCCTAGCCTTCGACAACATCATAACTTCGGCAAGTGCAACAAGTATCTATCCTGCACTTGGAGCAATAGCGTAATTAAAACAGGCGGCCTTAACTGGTCGCCTTCTCTTTTGGAGGTAAATCATGTTCAACTTCAAGCCTGAAAATCTAGTAGGTGATACAAACAAACTCCTATTCGCCATTCTCACAGAACTAAAACAACTTAACGAATCGGCTCAATCCCTCCGTCCAATCGCGAAGGACGTAGTAGTTGAATCTAAAGTCGTTAAGCCAAAAATAGTTAAGTCAAGAACGCTAAAAAAAGACAAAAGTAAAAAGGAAGTGGTTAAGAATGTCGGGAGTAATTTGGAGCAAAGACGGAAACTACTTGAAGATCAATCCTGATGGTTCCATTAAAACAAATGAGGCTGAAACAAAAGGTATCTTCCCCCTCGATGTTGACAAGATTGTAACCACTGCAGATATGAAGGTTGGAACATATACCATAGCTGCACAACCTACTGCACCATGTTTACTTAGTGTAACTGTAACCGCAGTAGGAACGGCTGACACAATGGGTACTATTGCCTTTGTTGGAACCGACATAAGCGGAGCAGCCCAAACAGAAACCGTGACTCCTGTTGCTGGATCGACAGTATATACCACAAAAGAATTCGCTACTGTAACCTCTGCTACAGGCGCAGGATGGGTCATAGACGGGGTTGAGGGCACTAAGGATACTATTACCATAGGGGTAAGTAGTGCAGTATCTGGTACGGGTTATTACTTCTCAACTATTCAAGTATTAGCTCAGGCTGTCGTTGCTTCACAGACTAATGTAACTGGCGCAATTACAGCACAACTTAGTGATTTTACTGCACTTCCAGCAGGGGCTATTATTCCTGTAAAGCTAACCAAAATAGCATTAACAAGTGGAGAAGCAATTGGCATTCTTGCAAGAACATAATGCTATTACATTAAACGAAAAGGGGGATTCACCCCATGGCGATCACTTATGGAGCAATTAGAACGTCAACTCTGCGCTTGTTAGACGAATACAGTTCAAGAGGAACCATTCAGGTCCCCTCAAAGGTAGCGGACTATGGCTTTAAAATCCAACAAATTACAAACGAATCGATTTATGAGCTTGCAAGCACCACAGCTAAGCTCCCTAAAACCTTTCTAATTCCTCATAACCCCATAAAGAATACCCTTGCCGATGATACGAGTTCCCTGAAACAACATATTCCAGGCGTTGACTTCTCGATAACGCTTGTGAATGGGAAGTCAACTTTTTTCGAGGCAACTTATCCCGGTGAGATTGTCATCGAGGAGTCAGCTAATGGTGTAACCTACGCAGAAATAGAGACTATCACCGTGCCATCGGGAACGGAAGGATTTGCAGAATACAGGAGACTCATAGCCCCTTCCTTATCAACCAATACGGTTAGGTTGCGGTTTACTGGCGGTTCTGTTTATTTGTTCTGTAATTACGTTTTGTATGCCTATACGTGGCCTACAGAAGCAGATGTACAGCAGCATCGTCCGTGGTTTATTAAGGAGGCTCCAACTGACTTTCTCGATCTTAATTATGTTGAAGTTAAAAAAGATGCAAGGCAATATGTTCCTTATTCCAACATGATAAAAACTCCCGAGAATCAACTTAGCTTTAACTCATACGATGGACCGATGCTTCTATTAGTACACTACTGGCGTAAACCAACTCTCTTGACGTTTACGGATGTTCAATCGGTTGATGATGCCTTAGTAATTGACTTAAGGGATGATGCTAGTTTAATCATAGCATACAATTGTGCGGGGACTATTCAAAATAGTGAAGAGGCAGGAAGGGGCGATGCTTTCTTAAAAAAATACACAGAAAAACGCATGAATCTCATTTCAAGTACAGCCTCGCATGTATCAAGCCTAAGTAATTTGTACACATGGTAGGGGGTGAGGACATATCGCAACCGAAACATATAGCTTCCCCGATGGCTTTGCATCAGGCCTGAGGATTGACCTTAGCCCCGATAAAATACCTTCTTCTGCAAGCCCTGATATGCAGAACATAAATTTTTCTGACGGAGCGATCCCAACTAAACGAAAAGGCTTCTCCCGTCCCTACGCCGCATCTCTCGGTCCAACCCCAATCCGACTAATGACCGAATTTAAAACAAACGGCGAAACTGAATTCCTCGTCGTATGTGGGGGATCAATTTACAAAAAGAATTGAGGTGATTACCCTTGGCGGATATAACTCTCCAGGAACTGTTTGACGCTGCAGCAAACGTAGCAGGAACAGGCTTTGCATCAGCAGCACGAACAGCAACAGTTTCAAGTTCTGACATAACAAACTTAGGCGGCAAGGGCGTAATCGTTATCCTTGATGTTACGGCATCAGCAGATACTCCAAGTATAACCTTAACTATCGAAGGCAAGGACCCTGCATCAGGTAAATATTATGCCATCCTTGTGTCAGCAGCAGTAACCACAACAAGCACGAACGTCTATCGAGTGCATCCATCATTCACAGCAGCATCCAACTTGATAGCAAAAGATGCAATCCCCAAAACATTCCGCATAACCATGACTCATGCGGACGCGGATTCCATCACATATAGCGTTGGGTATAGCTTAGTCTAACCCCGAAGAAAGGGGGCTCAGTATGGCAATTGCAACATTTTGGGCAGGTACAGACGGTAAAGATGGAACATACGGAGTAGATACAGCAACGGTGTTAGATGGAACCGCATCAGCATCCGTCTTTTTTTCTTTATGGACAGAGTTCGAAGGAATCCTTTCAGGTTTAACCGATGCTCCAACAACTTCATTTGAATCAGACGACAAGGTTTACTTCCTCACGGGCAATGAATACGTCTACTATAACGGCACAACGGCTGGTAACGTGACGGATATTGCCAAGGTCCCAACTGTTACGCTAGGTAAAAAACCTGATGGCACAAGCGGAACAGCAAACGAAAAGTTCAATCATTTGAGTGACAAATGGAAAACAAGCTATGACCCTGACGGAATAGCGACAGCGTTTGTACTCGACAAAATATATCAATCTGATGGCGTAACCCCAATTACCCTCTCAGCAAATCTATTTAAAGCGTACATTTATGAAGTAGAAAAAGTAGAAGGTACAGACTTCACCTTCAATCGTACAACATGGACAGCAACCTTCACCTCTGCCCCTGCTGCTGGAACTGATACCCTGCAAATTCAATTAGAGGCAACCGCGCTCATGGACCAAACCCTTATCGCTAAATGCACCATGGCTATTGAGTACGCGGGTAACAATAATACTGCTGTATTCATTTCGGGACATCCAACCTACCCAAATATAGTTCGTTATTCATGGTTTTACGACCCAACATACTTTCCTGAAGATGCTGACATAAGCGTTGGTAACGACTCTCGAAGTGTTACGGGTTGGGGCAGAATGAACGATTACCTTATCACCTACAAAGAACCCGGAGATGAATTCGTGCAGTGGTATTCATACATTAATGTGGACTCTACTTCTGGTTCGGTCACAGTCCCTACATTCGGTCTAAGTGATGAGTTTGGATGTATCGCACCGCGAACTGTACTCCCTGCTCAGAATGGTCTTCTAGCTCTCTCAGATAAAGGTGTAGTATGGACTTGGGCGAGCTTAACCAAAGGACAAGCTAACTGCAAAATAGTCAGTCAAGGCGTTAACGGAAAAAACGGCATAGCAAGCGGAATCCTTGACAACACGAAGGCAGACTTAGCCTTAGCCCATGCTGAAATAAGCGGAAATAAATACCTTCTGCACATCAAAGACAAGGTTTGGGTTCTGGACCTTGAATATTCAGACTTGGCAGGTGGAGTTTATTGTTGGTATCCCTACACTGGTATTTATGCCAATGCAGGGTACTTTCTGACGCGTTCAGACGTTCTCTATATGGGCGATAACGTAAACGGGCTCATCTATTCCGAACAGCAAATAACCAACGATAACCCTTACTCCGACGATGGCGTAGCAATAGACGCATGGTGGACTTCACCTCTTATGTTCTTAGGCGGCAGGGAATGGATAAAGAAGTTTGAGCGAATCAATCTTACATTTAAAGCATCTTACGGAACAGAACACACCTTAACGCTTATCTCTGATTCAGGGGAAGAGGACATAGTTCTTCTGCAAGAATCAGGGATTTTTGATGCCCGATACTTCCACGCTTCATACTTCAACGCAGGAACGGAAGCACCAAATTACCCTAAATCGCAGGGTGAGAAAATAGGAATCAAGGCTGAGTATTTTCAATTTAGAATCAGAAACAATACGCTTAATCGCAGTATAGCCATGTTAGCGGTTATGATTAGTTTCAAGCTGAGGAAGAAGGTGAAGTAATGGCATTTCCAACAATGGGGGCAATAACTGAAAAGTTCGTAGGGCAACCGTACGACCTGAATAGCGTCTTGGCTCCTGCTCAAGTGTGGGCAAAGCTTGACTCTCCACCCGAAGAGGTAAGGGTTGCGTTAAATGCGGTTGTATCTTTACTTAATGCAATTACAGATGGGACAAGTGGCGCAGACAGCCTTGGCATACCTGAGACCATAGCAGGAAGCGGAACGAACGTAAGAGATAGAGCGGATTGGCTTTATGCTCAAATAGTTGCTGCGGTGTTAGGGGCGATACCTGACGGCTCGTTAACTACAGCTAAGTATGCTAATGGTTCCGTCACGGCGGCAAAGTGCGCGGCAGATGTTGCGACTCAAGCTGAGTTGGATAATTTGGCAGGAGCAGGACGAACAATAGAAACAGTGAAGAATAATGCGGATACCATTGCCAACCATTCAGCAAATACTACTACTGCCCACGGTGCTGTATCGGCAGCGACAGCGAGCACGATTATAGTTCGGGATGCAAGTGGCAGGGCTAAAGTAGTTGGCGCAAGTGCGGCAAGTGACATTGCTATTTTAAGTGACGTAACGGGCAATGTCGAGGATACTCCGACAGCAGGGCATACAACCAATGCAGCAAGTAGTAATTCGGTTGCAACGCTTTTGGCTAATTATGCGCGATATTATAAGAAAGATGCAGGGAGCACAGATGCTTATGTTGTTGTCCTAAGTCCTGCTATCGTCTCCTATATAGAAGGTATGACGCTAGACATATTCTGTAATACCGCCAACACCGGTGCAGCAACATTGGATGCTGGCGGTGGCGCAAAGGACTTGCGTAAGTATTACAACGATGCCCTTGAAACAGGTGACATTGAGGCAGGAGCAATCATTACTGTCAAATGGGACTCCGCTAATGATTGGTGGCAAGTAACTAGCGGAATTAAGGTTGCGATTGTCGATGCTTCCGACACGGTAAAAGGAATAGTCGAGCTTGCCACAGACGCAGAAGTTACAACAGGAACCAGCACAACATTGGCGGTAACTCCGGCGGGGGCGAAGGTAGAGTTAGATAAAAGGATAAAGTCAGCTAGTGGAACTTGGTCAGACACAACAACATCTATAGCCGCAAGTAGTAATTATACAAAAAATATAAGCGTTGGGTTTAACGCCACAAAAGGCGTATTAATGATTAAAAGCGCTAGTTCAACGGGAGCTAGTTGTATATTTACTACTAATGTAAATGAAGCCGCATCAATGGGGTTTGGGGCAGGAACAACAGCCTTGTATTACGGAGTAGATGGACAGTTATGTCCAGGTTCAGGGCTAGGATCTGACATTATACTGTATAGCGTAAGGATGAATGGGGGCAACTTGGAAATTATATTACGGAATACTAATGGCAGTACCGCAAAGACGATAAGTGTTGCAAACTGCACATGGGAGGCGTTTGGCTAATGCAAACAATAGTACGAAAATCAGATAGCAAGTTTTGTGGCACAGTACCCTCTAATATGACAACAGAGCAGGAAATAATTTTAAATGTACTTCCTAATTTTGGCGGTATCATTGATGATTATGAAGTACAAGACATCGAACCACCTATTTTACCGCCTGTGATTCCGCTAAAAACAGAAATTGAGTTATTGCAAGAACAAACTCTATCTATCCAAAATGACTTCGATATCATGTATGCTCAAATGTTGATGCTTCAGGGGGTGGAAATAAATGTGTAAAGAATCAATTTTCTCTCGTCTGATTAAAAAAGGATTATTATCTATTCAAACCCTTCTAACCTCAACTCTGCTCGTATCCAAAGGATTACTAACAAGGCTTGAAATCTTAAAAATCATGGGTGTTCTTCTTTTTGACGAGCATATCACCGAAGTTGACCTTGATACCTTTGTCGTGAACGAATGGATTACGGCAGAAGAGAAAGCCGTGATAATTCTTGAGAAAAAACCTTGTTAAGATTGTTCTTGCAATATTGATATCCAACGTCCTGTTTGTTTCGTTCGTGGTGTTCGAGGGTGGCAAATACCCAATAAACCTAATGACTGAACAGGAAGTATTCGGCTTGGCTAATTCAATACCCTACTCTCGTGAAGCAACGGCGGAATCAATTGCGGAAAATAGGGCATCAATCACAGACTTTAAGCAGTACGACACTCCAAAGACTAAATATAGCAAGTACCTAACAGTTAGGAGTTGGGATGTGCGAACTGACATAATGTTAAATATGGTATTTGTGGCATTGACGATATGTATTCCCTGCCTTATTTACTTAGGGGTTAAAGGTATAACTATTGTCAACAACAAGTACATTGTTTTGGGAGACAAAGAAGCAGATCAAAAATAAGCGAGGTAAAAGCGATTGGAGACGCTTATTTTTATGCCCATTTCCTACAAAGGAGGTAGAACATGGCTACGAATACAACCACCCTTCCCCAAGACGATTATCAGCAAACTCTTGTTGACTATAACGATGCAACCGCAACGGCGGCGGCTACCGCTAAGCAAGATGTACTTCGTCAAGCATGGGAGAGCGACCAACAGGCTTACAACGCGCAAAACGCCACGGTTGCGAATAATTATCAAAGCGCTACTAATGCGATCAATCTTCAACGACAGACACAACTTCCCAAGTATCAAGCTCAAAAAGACGCTACCAGCTCAGATGCAGCAGCAACACAGCGTCGAACAGAAGCCCTAAATTCAATGGGTGGAGCATACAACTCGGGCGCAAACCGAAGTCAGATGCTGGGGATTGACTTAAATAGGCAGAGTGCCTTGCAAGGTATACAGAGTGACCAAAATAACTTCGATACATCCACGGGCAATGCTCTGACTGAAGCGGATTCGGCAAGGGTCGCGGCACTCAATGACATTGCTGGGAAGTTAGCCCTTGGCACAACGCAGTACAACGATGGAGCATTAGCGTTAAGGACTCAACTTGAGTCAGACAAGCAAACCGGAGCGTTAAAGGCTGTATTAGATGCTCAAGCGCGAGCAGATGAGCAATATCAATTCAACACGACGACAGGGCTTCAGCAGCAACAAATTAACAATCAAGTGGCACAGTATGCATCCACTTTAGCTCAGGAAAATGAGCAATTCAGAATTACGTCTAATATGACGCAACAACAGATTAATAATCAGGTTTCGCAGTTTAGACAAGGCTTGGAGCAAAATGCAAGTCAATTCGGCGTAACCTCTGCACAAACACAACAGCAGATCGATAGTCAGGTTTCACAATATGCCACATCTTTGGCACAGTCTAATTCTCAATTTGAGAGAACTGCTGGTCAATCGGATACTCAAATTGATAATCAGGCATCACAATTCGAGAGAACTGCTGGTCAAGCCGATACTCAAATAACCAACCAGGCTAATCAGAATGCTGCTCAACTAGCTCAAAACGCTGCTCAATTCGCCGTAGCTTCAGCGCAAACGCAACAACAAATCGATGATGCTGCTTCTCAGTTTGCTGAGTCATTCGGATTATCTAAGGAACAACTTGCTGCTCAAATAGCTCAAAATGGCTTTAGCAATACTATGACTGCATTGAATTATAATGCGTCCGTTGACCAGACTGAATTTAACAATGGTATTGCGGTTTATGGTGCAACTGGGGTTTATGGTGGAGACGTTAGTTCTGGAACAGACAGAGCTGTCGTTAATCCAGATGGGACAGTCAGTGTAGTTCCCGTAGATGTGGCAGATCCTGTTATTGAAACTCCCGAGACTGACGTTCTTGATAAATCGGGTAATATAGCCCTAGACCTTAACGGAACAACGACCGATAAAGCTGGGGTTCAGTGGAAAAACTATAAGGTTGTTGGTCCTGATGAGGTTGCTCCTTCTAAAAATGCAGCCGGGGCAAAGTTAGTTGGGTATCGCTTATACTATAAATCGCATGGTGACAAATACTATATCCCTATGTATTCTGACCAAATAGGATACGGAACCCTTCCCAAGGGATATAAAAAATCACGCGATATAAACGGGATGCCTACCTACGTAGAGAAATAAGAAAGGATGATAAACATGGCTGCGGTTGACCCAAATAGACCCGGATATTACATGGATGGAACTCCTATACCCAGCCGAGCTGATCCTGCGGCGACTAATCGGGTTGCGGCTATGCAAGCGGGATTGGGAGAAACCCAACCTCAACCTCAAGCTCAAGCCCAACCCATTACAAAGTCGGGGAATCCATATAATAACCCAAAAAGCACGGTCTACATGACCGCTGACAACCAGTTAGCAGGTGGACCAGGTAAGGGCGTGTACGCCTATCGCGGAGTACCTGGCATGGAATTACGAACGCAGTTTAACGCACAGAATGAATTTAAGATCAAGATGGAACAATGGGCGAAGGAATTTGCAGAAACGCAGAAGCAGCACAATTTTGATAATGGGATATCAGAAGGAACGCTGACTGGTTATTATAACGGGAAGAAAACAATTAGCACTAAAACAGGGGGTACTAATACGGTGGCTCGTAAATACTACGTAAACGGAGTGCTGCAATCATAACACCTAGTACCAAGAGAGAGTCTTAATCGACTCTCTCTATTTCTCAAGAAAGGATGATGAGCGTGGCTATTTATGGCCTACAGGATGATGTCTTGGTCAACAAAGGGAAGAATGTTCAATTATATATTCCAGGGCAAACCAAGCTTACCGCGCAAGATATATTTCTCGGTGGCCCTGGAACAGGCATTGATGATTCTCAATTAAACGGAGCTACAAGAGTACATGGCGATACTTCCGAAGATACTTCGTACGGCTTAGAACAATATCTAAACAGCATCGAAAATGGAACCCCAACAAATGCTGCGCCTGACCAACCTGACAGTTCAGGCTCAAGGACTTATGGTCTACAAGCAGACGTAGACGCAAACAAGGGTCGAAATGTAAATCTTTATGTTCCGGGTAAAACTCAATTGTCAGCACGAGATGTATTTTTAGGCGGCACCGGTACAGGCGTAACAGATGAACAGCTAAACGGGGCACAACGTGTATTTGGGCAGGACGCTGTCGGTACTCGACAGGCCTACAACGAGTACAGTGGTGATCTTTCGTCACAGACTCGGGCTGCTATAGCTCAAAACGCTGCGCCTAGGGTAGATTCAGATAGAGGTATCCCAACGCTGGCCCGTCAACAGATGGAAATAAATCAAGCCAAAGATATGGTAGACATCCCGGTAAAGACATCGGTGGCAACAGGGAAATACCTCGGTATGGATACGCTTGAGCAGAAAAAGTATGATGAAAAACTTAGGCAAGATGCGCTTGACGATGAATGGAAGCAGAAAAACTTCGACTACACCATGTCGAAGGATACTCTCGATAATCAGTATAAGTATGACGCATTGAATTCTGGTAATTACAGTGATTCTGAAAATCGTAAGATTTCGCAACAAAATGCCAACGTGAATGAGTTGAATGTAACGGGTGAGTGGCCTAGTAGCGGAGGCGGCGCAAGTGTGGGCGAATACTCATCATCGATCAATAAATACGCTCAACAGTACGGAGTGTCACCCGGACTTATCAGTGCGGTTATTAATCAGGAGAGCGGAGGGAATCCTAGCGCAATCAGTTCTGCGGGAGCAAGTGGGATAATGCAACTTATGCCTGGTACCGCGAGGGAGTTGGGGGTAACTGATACCTCTAGCGTTGATCAGAACATAATGGGCGGGACGAAATACCTTAGCCAACAACTGCAGAAATATGGAAACAATGAATTAGCGTTGGCGGCTTATAATGCTGGACCTGGTGCTGTGGATAATGCTATTAGTAAGGCTGGAAGTAGAAATTGGAGTGATGTGTCTAAATACTTGACAAGCGAAACGCAAAATTATGTGCCTAGTATTTTGGGGAATGTGAAAATAGCTCCGTTAAAAACTAAGGCATTAAAGCCTAGTGAGGTATCCGGCCAGGATGCTAAAATTGCACAAAACCAAGCAATTGCGCTTGTTGACTCAATGGACGCGCAGGGCAAGGGTGAGGATGAAATTTTAAATTACTTCAGGTCTAACGCTTCTATATTCGCCAACAAGGGTGTTGACCTTCTGGATATAGGTGATTACACAAAGCGAAGAAGATACCCAGGCTTTGACCCAACGTCAAGGTAAGGAGATGAGAGAATGAACGACCCATATTCTTACTTTGGACTAAATAATCTGGATGAAAAAAACGAGCGCAATAAAGTTGCACCCAATCCCTATTCGTACTTTGGATTGGATGAACCGAAGGAACAGGAAGAACCAGGGAGATTATCTTCTATAGCTGATTTCCGCAAAGCAGAGGATAGCGATACCTTGCCTAATTATTTACCTTCTTCTCCGATTGGCATGGATGAATTACTTTCTTCTCATGAACCAACGGATGCCCCTACTCAACCAGAAGAACCAAACTATAAGGCGGCATGGATAAAGGGAACGCTTGGCTCATTGGCGGGTCGGGCGTTAACTCCTTTGGCTGAAAAGATAGCAGGCAAGGATGTTGACTTATCAACTCTTCCCGAACAGAAAACTTTAGGAGAAAAGGCAGTATCTTTTGCAGGGAGTAACCTTTCCGATCTTCCTCTATGGTTGACCGGAGATGCCGCACTAGCGAAGCCCCTATCCGCATTGGCTAAAACTGCACCGATTGCGAAGGCTACTAGCGTTATACCTAAAGCGTTAATCCCTGCACTCGGAACAGGGGTAAGGGCGGGATCGACATACGCTCTACCAATCAATGCGGCTGAAAGCGTAGTCGACGGAGAGGGTATAGAGGGATTCGCTGGTAGACTCAAGGAAGCTCCATTGATGGCATTGGGCGGAGCTACTTTGCACGGAGCAGGTTCTTTGCTAGGTAAGGGCATAAGCAAGGCTGTGGGAGGGTTAAAGCCTCGCGGTGTACCGTTGGAACCAATTACGCAAGCCCCTGTCATAGAGCCATCCTTACGCCCTAGAGAGCCTATTCAGACATCGCAACTACAGCAAGAACTTTCTTCCCCAAGGATTGAACTTCCGACAGGTGGACCACTCAATAGATTTCAGATAGAGCCGGACCAAAGGATTAGGGGAACATTGATACCCGATGAGGGTGTGGGGATGCCAAAGGTTGGGAATCCTGCTCCGATCGGCGAACCGATTAAGCCTTTGGGTAGTGGAAGTGCTGCGGCTGCGATTGAGAGCCCGGGGGGTATGATGAGGTTGAAGGGGCCGGGCGGGGTGAGTGTTCCGAGAGTTGAACCTGTTGGGATTACCGAACTTCCCGAACCACAAAGCAAGATCGTTATTGGTAAGCCAAAAGAAAAAATAGGATTTAGGGAGGCATTAAATAAATTCTATACTGCCACGGTTAATACTCAACAACCTATTGTTAATGCCGGAAAGGTTGCCGAGTCCGATATCGGAAAACTAGCAAGTAATACGAGGAATGTTAGCGGAATCGTTGATCACAACTTCCTTACTGCTCTTGTAGATAAAGAGGGCAATCCAGTCGGTGGATCCTTAAGGAAAACGGTAGAGGCTATCCCCAAGGGGCAAGAGAAGGACTTCTGGACCTATATGAGTCAACGGCATAATATTGACCGATCAAGGGAGGGAAAGTCCGTTCAGGCGAACTATACGCCGGAAATGTCTACTGATGCTGTTAGGATTGCAGAAGAGGCACATCCCGAGTATAAGACGGTTGGGGATGGCATTGTTAATTGGCTTGATTCTTTTATGAAAACGTGGGGCGTAGATACTGGAATCGTTAACAAGGATCTCTACAAAGGATTACGAGAAACCTATAAATCCTATTTCCCAACTCAAAGGGATTTTAGCGAACTAGAAAAAGCTATTCCCGATAATGTGTCCCAAAAGTTTGCAGGCCAACGCACTCCAATTCGTAAGGCTACCGGATCAGAGAGGGACATAATTGACCCTGTAGAAAATATTATGCAATTAGTTAATCGCACAGTGAGGGCCGCTAAATACAACGAGGTCGGTCAGAGCTTGCTTGAATCCGTCAGAACTTCTCCCGAAAAGATGAAACCACTTGCTGAGGTTGTTGCCACCAAAGATGGGATGTTCGCGAATACAGATAATGTTATCTCTGTTTTAGAAGATGGCAAGCCAACTTATTTAAAAATTAACGATAAGATGTTACTCGATTCAATGAATGGTCTACCGAAGTCTATTGGTAAAATACCTGTTCTGGATACTTTGACAAACGGATTCAAGGGTCTAATAACTCAGAAAAACCCACTTTTTGCCATAAGAAACATTTTCAGGGATATACCTACGGCGTATATATATGGCAGTGAATCTAATCCACTTAAGTTTGGTGTGGGACTTATTGGGGCCGGGAAAGATATATTAACCAATGGTCCACGATTGCAAAAATATAACGCGGTCGGAGGCGGAGGGTCAAACTTCTTTAATTCTGGAGATGTAGCAAGATCAGCCGGAAAGCTAACTAATATCGGGAAGCGAGACACGCTTATAAATAATGTGTCAAGCAAGGCTGGGGACGGAAGAATTGGAAAAATAGTAACAGGCACTGCCGATATAGTCCTTCATCCAATTAAGTCCGTTGAAAAATTTAATAACCTTACGGAATCCATACCTCGTTTAGCTGAATTCAATAGGGTGCTTGAAAAGACCGGAAATATTACTGATGCCCTGTTCGCGTCTAACGATGTTACTGTAAATTTCTCTAGAAGTGGTAATTTGACAAAAACCGCAGACAAGGGAGTACCTTATTTGGCGGCAGGGGTAGCCGGTCTAGATAAGTTCTTTCGCGGATTCATTAGCCCTAAGTCCGCGCTTAAAACAATAGTTAAATCAGGTGCGGCAATATCAACCCCTGAAATTGCGCTCTACATGGTGAATAAGGATAACCCAAACTATCAGGCATTAGATAATCGCACCAAGGATAACAACTTTTTAATTCCTAAAGAGGATGGAACTTTTATAAAAATCCCTAAATCAAGAGAATTGGGAGTGTTATTCGGATCTCTTCTTGAGAGAGTAGCTAGAAAGGCTGAAGGACAGGAAAATTCCTTCAAAGGATTCGGTAATTCCTTAGCTACTAGCTTTTCTCCTGCCAATCCAATTGACAGTAACTTCATTTCTCCTGCTACATGGAATATTGCAACTAATAAGGACTTTGCTAATCGGGCCATAGTTCCCCAAGGTATGCTCATGGACAAGCGTTCTCCCTATCTTCAATATGACGAGAAAACTACTTCTATCGCCAAGGCTATTGGTGAATTAAGCAACAATGTGGTCGAAGGAGGGTTATCGCCTAAGCAGATTGACTATCTCGTTAAGTCGTACACCGGAGTAATAGGTCAACTTGGATCTCCGTTGGTTACACCGGGGGGAAGTGCAAAGAAAACATTATCCACTCAATTCGTGGCAGACCCGACATTCAGTAATCAATCCACTACAGACTTCTTTGATAAACTAGACAAATTATCTGCATCCGCAGTGGATAAAAACATTCTCGGTAAAATACCTAGCAAGAAGTTAACTCCTGAAGAGGATATGCGTAATTCAATGAACGGAGTTAGCGATGCGCTGAGCAGGGGGACTAAGCTAATTAACTCTATTCAAGCAAGTGACGATCCTATGAAGGACGCCAAGATTAAAGAGATTAAGACGGAAATGATTAATTTAACAGGTAAAGCAGTTGCAGCCAAAGATGCAAAGGCAATGCAATCCGTCGAAAATGGCGCGAAGAAGTTATGGAATAAGTAAAGAGCAGGAAATTAATCCTGCTCCCATCTTTTCTGAATCGGAAACCTTCTGTTCAATTCCGCCATAAAATTTTTGTTGGCATAAATTATGAATATAGTAAAAAGTATTTGAAAGACAATTCCTGTTATTGGTCCAATATCAATTCCTGAGTTTGTTAATTTAGACGCTATTGCATAAAGCAAAAATGCCATACTAATGAATATTAAAAATTCTATAGATATAATTACTTTCTCCCAAAACTTCCTTGATAACCAATCGTCATTACTCATAATAGGACATATCCTTTCTTGTGTAATATATGTTGACTTGTGATGAGTTGTGACATATAATTGTATTTAGGAAGGAGTGAGGTATTATCGAAGATGAATATATCACAACCGAAGAATTATGTCAGTGGTTGAAAATCAGTAAAAACACGGCCAATAACTGGCGTAGACTTGGACTTCCTTTTGTAAGGTTTGGAAACACCGTCAGGTATGAAAAGGTAAAGGTTCAAAAGTGGCTTGAGGAAAAAAGTAAAAACTAAAGGGAACCTTGCACCCCGACCAAGAGATTCAAGATTCCCAGATAAACAGCCCTCCGCAAAGGAACGTTTCACCTTATTTTATCAGGTGCCTCCTTTTTCGGCAAGGGCAAAAGAGGGAGGAATTTGTCATGGATTACCCAAACGTAATTACCATAGAAGGAAAAGAGAAGGAGGTAGTAATTTGGAACCTAAGAGGATATTTTAAATTCGTTGTCGCTGATGGTATTGTTTTAGCAGATCCAAAATACTTAGGTGAACTTTTCTCATTACACGCCCTGGGGGATGCTTTGTTATGTATGGAGTAAAGACTTGTTGTAGGTGTAAAAGGGAACTCCCTGCGGACGGATTTCATTTTTACATCGTCCAAAACACCAAGGACAACTTACGATCTTCCTGCAAGGAATGTAATGGATCTAAATTTTCAAAACCTAAAATTTTAGTGATGCATGGTTATAAGTTATGTAGTAGGTGTAATCGCGAATTACCCGCCGATAAGTTTCATTTTTTTGCTAACGTTAATACGTGCGATGCCCTTCATTCTGCGTGCAAGGAGTGTGAGGGTAAAAAATTTTCCATTTCCAATGATATTGAAACGCATAGAGTGTGCATTAAATGCGGTGGGGAATTCCCAGCGACTAAGGAATATTTTTCAGTCCATAAGGGCCGCAAGAATAATATAGAGGGGACTTGTAAAAAATGCCGTAATCTCCAATCTGCTCAATACCGCGAAGAAAATAAAGAGAAATGGGATGAATACGACAGACAGTATTACAAAGATAATAGGGATGTGATAATACAACGCAGTAGTGATTACTATAAGGATAATCGCGAAACAGTTCTTGTAAAGGTTAAGCAATACGGTATATCCAATAAGGAGGCTATAAGGGCAAAAGATATCGTGCGTTCTAGAAAATATCGAGCTAATAATAAAGGAAAGTTGGCTAAGACGCAAAAGATATGGCTTGCCACCCATAAAGGAATACGTAACATATGGAAGCAAAAGCGAAAGGCGAAAGAAAGATTGCTTATATCAACTTTTTCTAGTAAAGACTTAGAAGATTGCTTGAATTTCTTTAACCATAAAGATACCTATACCGGACTCCCAATGAACTCAGTTAGTCAAGATCATGTAATACCCGTGAGTAAGGGTGGGCATTATGTTAGGCAAAATATTGTCATCTGTGAGAAAAGCGTTAATTCCAGCAAACATAAAAGCGATATGGAAACTTGGTACAGGCGACAACCCTTCTTTAGTGAAGAAAGACTATCCAAAATACACGAATGGATTGGACTTAAAAACGGTATCCAACAGCTATCCCTAATTTAATATGGCTAAAATAAAGAGCAGGGCTTAATTCCCTGCTCAAACTTTTCTCCTTATGGGACTAAGCTTAATGCCTGTAGTTGAGCTATAGCCTCATCATCACTTATGAACCCGTACATCGACATGAGTGCTATGCAATTAAATCTCCTACCTTTTAGCGAGAGTGATTCTGCATCGCTAACCGGAAACGCAAGTTGGCTAATCGCACCGATAAAAGCAGTATCCGGTTCAATCTTTAACCTGCGAATCTGCAACTCTGTTGTTAGATCAAATATCCTGGCATCAAGAGTGATTTCTCCACAAACCTCCATTGATCTTACGTTTGCAATCTTCTGCGCTACATCGGAGGTATCGGTTGTCTCCTCTGCCATCACAGGCAAAACGAACACCATAACCATCATTATAGCCAGGACCATTGACTTAATTCTTTTCATTTCATTCCTCCTCTAAAACGCGGTCATTAATAACTAAAAACCAAACTTATCCATAGGGTCAGTCAAGCCATACGGACTTGAATATCTTCCAATGTACCTATTCGCGCTTAATCTCCCCAATGTATATCCACTAGTATCAACAACAAACGGAGGAGATGAAGTGTACTCATTAAAGGGGCTGTACGAGCCGTATTTACCACCATAGGGACCATACTCGTTAAATATACTTTCTGAACTATACTTGCTACCATAGGTTCCGTACTCGTTGAAGATACTATCGGCGTCATAATTATTCAACGTGATCTTGCCAAGATAGGTATGGTCATCATCGTCCGCATACAAGGACGTTGACCCATACACTCCTAACGGTGGTAGCATTGTCGATCTGGCCGATACAGGCATGGCAATAGCTAGGACTAATGTCATGGACAGAAGCAAGGACTTGACGAATTGTGGTTTTTTCATTTTCTTCCCCCTCTAAATTTTCCCACAATCATACCACGTTACTTCTGCGAAATTTAACGTAAAATGGAACAAGGAATAAAATAACTTTACAACAATCATCTTTATGTAAATTAACATTCGTGGTACACTATTAAAACTAGGGATCAGGCAAAGGTAGCTCCTTTGTGTCAAACGCTTGCCCAAGCAGATCCCTAGTATTATCGGGCAACCAATTGGGCAATGGTGCAAGATATCGCACCTAAGAGGACATTCGAGAAATCGGGTGTCCTTTTCCTATTCTCAAAAGGAGGGTGCAATATGTGGAACAAACTAAAAGCATGGCTAGACTACAAAGAACGACTCCCCCCAGACAACCACAACGAAAGCACAAGGACATGGAGCAAGGGCTACCACAAAGCATTCCGAGAGACAAGCGAGTTTGTAGCAGACATTAAGCCGGCCAACAGAAAACCGCTAATTATCGGCGTATTAACCATAGTCCTCTTATCCATTTCCTTCTTCGCACTTTACATCGACTACACAAAAATAAATATAAACTCTGCAAGCATCGAATCCCTAGAATCCCTCCCTGACATCGGACCAGTATTAGCAAAGAGAATCGTTGACGGTAGGCCATATGAGGACGTTTGGGCATTGGATCGAGTCAAAGGCATTGGGCCTGAAACCATAAAAGCAATCGAGGGTAAAGTTAAAGCGAGGGGGTTTTAATTTGGAGAGCTTAATAAAGTATGGAATTGACAATAACATCATTTTTCTATCCCTCTTCGTAATGTCAATAGGCGGGTTATCCTGGCTTATAAAATGGATACTCCATACCAACGATGAAAGAGAAGGACGATATATCACAACAATTGAGAAGTTATCGGATAACCTCGAGGTTGTTAATGACGTTCGTACTTCAGTAGAAAGAATCGAGCGAAAACTAGAATCAAGATAGAAAGGATGACTACCATGCCAATTGTAGTTCTTGACCCCGGCCATAATTCAAACGCAGTCGACTCCGGGGCCCAATCCAACGGCCTCCTCGAACAAAACATTACCCTCGACGTTGCCCTTAAGCTAAAACCTCTCCTAGAAGCAAACGGCATCCAAGTCGTAATGACGCGCACATCCGGCAGGGTGCCGGGAGACTACACCACGGTCAACGGTTCCCTCCAAGCTCGTTGCGACACATCAAACAATGCTAAGGCTGATCTATTCGTCAGTATTCATATAAACGCCGGGCATGGCACAGGTACAGAGGTTTGGGTATTATCATTAGGAGGAAGGGCTGAGAAGGCTGGAAGGGCTGTCCTAGCTCGCCTGATAGAGTCTAGCGGATGGACAAACAGGGGGCTAAAAGCATCTAATCTTTATGTACTTGCCAATACCGATGCCCCTGCTATTTTAACTGAGAATGGATTCATCGATACCATTAGCGATGCGGTGAAACTAAGTAGCCCGGGGTTTAGACAGGAAATAGCGGTTGCCCATGCTAAAGGGATTTGTGATTACTTTGGGATTATTTATAAGGGAGTTGGCGTGGCAGAAGTTAAGCCAGATAAAGACGGATACCTAATGGTAAGAGTTCTGGATTCAAAGTCTGCAGAAGTGCAAGCACAGATCATCAAAATGGGGTATGCGTGCAAGCTGGTTATTCTTCCGTAGAAAAAGTATACCTTGGTATACGTGTAAACTTTTAGTATACCGTTAAAGAAAGGAATGAACACCATGCGAGAAAAAGCCACCATCATAGCCATAGGGGGAGTCGTGCTTATTATACTATCCCTCATTGTCTCATCAGGAGTCACTAAGCAGCCTGTAGACTCCGAACTAATCAAGATGGCAGTATCGGGTCTTGTTGGGTTTGCAGGAGGCGTGGGCGGAACTGTAGCGGTTGCAGCGTTGAGTGGTAAGGTAGAATAGCGATTGATGGTATGGTATAATTAACTTATTAGAAAAAGAGAAATCTTTTGCGGAGCGAAATAGTAGGAAACTATCAGGACGCTCTATTTTTCTTTGCCTACTCAGTAGTTGCAAAAAATGCAACTACTGAGGTATAATCTAAATGTGTAGTGGCGGAAACGTAGACGCACTGGTGGGAAAAAGTGGTTAATAACTCCTACGGGACAAAACCCCTCTGCTAAAAGGTATGGGAGCTAACCCGACCACTACCAGGGAGATTAATGAGTCTTCATGTATGGTAATCAGTCCATACCTACACAAAAAACCGTGTATCAGACGGTTGTAAACCAGTTATATAACGAGTAAAGATTTAACCCCTGCCGTAATGGTGGGGGTTATTTTTATGCCCAAATATAGGAATAATGATATAATATAAGTGTCATTAATTTGATAATTTTCAGCTACGACCCGGCCAGGTCGTCTGAGGTGGCGTTAGAAAATTCACTTACCTTCTGTTGGTGGATTAATCTAACGCTATCGAAGCTGATACAAACAGAAGGAATGAATTGAATAATGAAGAGAAAAGCAGGCAATTTTCTGGAATTGTCGAGAGAATTGTTTAACGAGGAAAGATTCAAGAAGTTATCCCTCAACGCAAAGTGGCTCTATGTTGCACTTAATGAACTAGAACACAGGTACACTGGTCCCAATACAGACTTCTTTTTTCGCAGTAATGAGGATTTAGCAGGAGATACAGGATTGAGTTTATCGGCAGTTAAGAGGGCAAAGGACGAACTTCGGGACATTGTCCAAATGTGGCAAATGCACTGGAGAGATAAAGAAACAGGAGTCCTTTCGAGGAAGAAAATAACTGCTTTTAGGATAAATGAATAGATCAAAGGTTCTCACAGAGCTTTTGGTTCAAAGGTTCTCAAGGAACCTAGTTCAAAGGTTATCACAGGACCACTAATTAAGAAGTAACTTATAATTAATAATTAACTATATAATAACTAAGATTTAGTAAGTAACATACTCCAACTGTTTTCACAGATTGGAGGTGTATAAAAGGAAATGAGAATTGTTTGGACTTCTACACAATAAATGTGTGGGAGTTCTTTTATATTTAGGTAGAAATATTGACCTTGCTTCTCTTTTTTGTCCTAGACATGGTACTAATAAAGGTATATAATGGTACTAGGTGTATATTAGATTGGAGGAATTATTTTGAGGGAAATTAAGTCATTAGGAACTTATAGAAAGGAAGGTATTTCAAGGAGTTACGCGTATTCATTATTTGAATGCCCCGAGTGTGGTTGTCATGTAGAGAAAGTACGCAAAGATGGTATTAATGCTAACTTCTGTAGTCATGCGTGTTATGCAAAGAGAAGAGAACGCAGGGGAGCATATAATGAGTACGTGGTAATATCTGGATATTTGTATGTCTATACACCGGATCACCCTAATGCTACAAAGGCTGGTTATGTCGCAAAGCATAGGTTAGTGGCAGAAAAAACTATTGGCAGGTTACTAAACAAGGGAGAAGATGTCCATCACAAGAACCTTGATAAATACGACAATGATCCAAATAACTTAATAGCCATGTCTAGTAGCGAACACTCAAAGCTTCATGCAAGATTAAGCCCTATTAATAAAAGGAGGTGTGCTTAATGTTAAGGGAAATTAAGTTTCGCGGTAAAAGGATTGATACCAAAGAGTGGGTTTATGGATACTACAACTTTAATCCATTTTTCAATCGTGCAGAGATATTTTCTTGTGATGATATAAGAATGTTTGTCTACGCTGTTATCCCTGAAACGGTCGGTCAATTCACAGGACTACGCGATGCAAATGGTAAAGAAATCTATGAAGACGATATCGTGGACTTTATTGACCTACCTGCGGGAGAGGAAGCTTTATGCACTGGTGAAGTTATATTCGAAGAGTTTGGATGGCATTTTACAAACTCCATAACCGAAAGTTCTTTATCTTGCTATGATTCAGAATATCTTAATGTTATTGGCAATAAGCATGATAATTCCTCCATAACGGAGGCTACCTAATGTCCGACAACAAAGAGAAGTCAAACAAGCCACACGTCAAAGTATATTTTGAGACAAAAGAAGAAGTAGAAGAAGTAAAAGCACTTGCCAAGACTAAAGGATTATCGGCTAGTGCTTGGTTTAGGATTTGGGCTATTCGAGAGATTAGGAAGAAGGGTGGTAAATAAACCTTGGGATGTGCAATAAAAACATATCCAGACGGATCAACCATGTTCGTGTGTGGTGAGGGAGTAGAGCCATGCTCCGTATGCGGCGATGTCTCAGTATCATTATGTGATTATCCAGTAGGGCCACGCAAAACATGCGACCAACCACTTTGCGAAAAGCACTCTATTAATCAAGGTGCAGAATGGCAAGATATTCACTTTTGTCCAGTGCATGTGATTATTGGCAATGGATGGGTGAATAAGGATAATGGTTAATCTGAAGGGGTAGTGGGATTAAACATTTTGAGGGAGAAAGGGGTGGGGAAAACGAAAGATTGCCCTTACTGTAAAAGAAGTGTTAGGCATGGCGGAAAGTGCTATGAGGAAAATAGCTCTAAAGCCTGTCTAATATTTGAAAGAGATCCGCGTGGCAAGCAGTTATTCCTTGACAATGTGAGATTCAATGTAGATTTTGGAACAGACATTCCGGAGATAAGGAAACCCATCAGTGAGTGGACGCTGCACGGCATCGAGAAAACGGTAACAATAAACAAGATTCTCAAGATCGAATGGAACACAAACGCAAAAGGGCTACACGGTATTTATGTTTGGGCAGATGTTATGTACTGGTCGGACGAAAATGGGGTTGTTCCCGAGAAGGCGAATAAACCAAAGTTGGTATTGTGTAGATGAGGAAGGGTGGAGAATGAGGATGGAATACGTTAATTGGGAATGTAAAGATTGCGGATGGCAATGGGTAGGAGATTTAACAGATACTTGGTGCCCGATATGCGATGAGCGGAATATAGTTTCTACTAGTCATGTGATTAAGGAATAAGAAAGGATTGAGAATAAGGATGGACTTATTAAAAAGCATTGTGAAATTAGCTAATAAGGGTATCGCGGTTGATTACACTATTATTGATCAAAAGCAGAATGGAACATTTGAGGAAGGAGAGCCAAATATAACATACACAGTTAGTGTTCATGATAAATGGACTTTTGGCGATGTGTATTTTGCGGAAGCAGGTTTTGAAGATTTGGAAGAAGGTCTACGATGGGGGATTAAAAAGGGGAAAGAGATCGAGAAAGAAGGCAACCAATCATGACCAACTTCCCAAAATTCAGAGCATGGGTAAAAAGTGAAACAGGCGAAGGATGGTACATGTCGTATCCTCGTTGGATTGACTTAGAGAATAAGCGCATTTGCACTGAAAGCGGATTGCAACCGAGTGAGTTTGTGTTGATGCAGTTTACTGGCCTTCTCGATAAAAATGGGTTGGAAATCTACGAGGATGATTACTTAAGAATATCTGGAAGAGTAAACCTTCAACTTATATCATTTGGAGATGGTTGTTTCCAGACCGATGAGTTAATATTATCAGAACTGCTCTGTGTAGACGGGAGAATATGCGAAGTTATCGGCAATAAGTATGAGAAGGGTGGAGAATAACAATGGCAGGAAGAAGTAGAAAACCCATGACAAGTGGAGTAGGGGCGATGATAAATAACACCAACTACAAAGACATCGGCATGAATAACCATGATGAGTTAAAAGAGTTTGTAAATGGAGAGCTTTACCTTAACAACACAATCGTCAATACTTGTCTCAAATTCTACAGAAGCGGCGACATATCATATGAAAATGCACTCCTGAGGGCTATTGTACATTTAGCCGAAAGATCGGATGCTTTACAAGATGATTTAGTTAAGCGAATAATGCGTGAATCACCCTCAAATGCATGGAGGGATATAAAATGAACTGCCAAACCTGCGCAACTCCAACTAAATACATCCTCGGCCTATGGGATGGTCCGAACGGAACGTATGGCAGGACGTATGATTGCCACAATCTAAACTGTGAGTTGAAACATAATAGGGTAAGACTTGAGGTAGATGCATCAAGAGAGAAAGAGTTGAATGCTGAAATCAACAGAAGGAATAAGATATTCATGGAGTTAATCAGAAGCAGAAGGAGGTCGCTACTTATCACTATTATGAAGATGTCGCGGTTATTAGGTATATCTCCTGCAACGTATAGTGATTATGAGATGTGTCGGGTTGCGCTGCCTGTGGAGATGGTTGAGAGGATTGAGGATGTATTTAGGGAGGGAAGAAATGAGTTCGTCAAATGACAGTACAGAAAGAATTATAGAGTTAGAAAATGCCCTTGAAGGACTACTGAGACAATGCCAGAAAACGAGTGATTCGATGGGACATAAAAATACACGCAGGATATTTGCTAGTGATGACTTCATGATGGTGTGGGAGGCGGCAAGGGAGGCCTTGGGGGTTGATCTTGAACTAAAAAAGCGAATGGAAGTAGTAGGTAAATTGCGGGATACATTAACGAGGTTAGGTATAAAATATGTCATAGATATACCGAGTAGTAAGCTTGTCATAAATATTGAGGATAACTTAGAATTTGAAAAATCAATATTGTAGGGGGTGAAGCAGAATGCCTGAATACTGCAAATGGTTTTGTATAGAATTTATCCTACGTTCGGAGAGAATACTCCCACCTCTTAGGTGGGAGATGAATCGTCGATCCCTTCCGTTAGGTACTTCTCAATCAACGTTTCAAGTATCTTGCTAACATCTGTTTTTTCCTTAATGGCCCGAATCTTAATCTTTTCCAGTAATTCAGAATCTAAAGTAGTCGTGAATTTAACTCTCATAACTAGCACTTCCTTCTTGTTTTGCACGTAATTACGTGCTATAATTAGTGTATCAAGAAAGGAGGTGTTAGTCAATTGCATAAAGCGTTTAAATTTAGGTTGTATCCAAGTAATGAGCAGCAAGTATTAATAGCCAAAACTATTGGATGTAATCGTTTTGTATACAATCACTTTTTGAATGAACGCAAAAACGCCTATGAAATATATGATGCAACTATCAACTACAATGGATGTTCCGCAATGCTGACTAAATTAAAGAAAGAATTTGAATGGCTAAAAGAACCAGATTCTACATCATTGCAATCCACCTTGAAAGATTTAGATTTTGCGTATCAAAAGTTCTTTAAGGAAAAGACTGGGTATCCTAAATTCAAATCAAAACGCAATCCGGTTCAGTCATATACAAGTAAATGCACTAATTCTAATATACGAATAGTCGATAATATGGTTAAATTACCAAAGCTAGGATTCGTTAAATTTGCTAAATCTAGAGAAGTTGATGGTCAGATCATTAGTGCCACCGTTAGGCGTAATCCTTCAGGTAAATATTTTGTATCCATATTAGTCGATACTGAAATTGAATTATTACCGGAAGTCAATCAATTCGTCGGCATCGACTTAGGTATTAAGGATTTTGCCATTTTATCAACCGGAGAGAAGATGCACAATCCAAAATATTACCGCAAGATGGAGAAAAAACTTACCAAGCTCCAACGTTCACTATCCCGAAAACAAAAGGGTAGCAAAAACCGCAATAAGGCTAGAGTCAAGCTTGCCAAACATCATGAAAAGATAGCTAATTGTCGGCGTGACTTCTTGCAAAAATTATCTACTGAGGTGATTCGGAACAACCAAATCATTTGCATTGAAGATTTGCAAACTAGCAACATGATCAAAAATCATAAACTTGCTAAATCTATTGCAGATGTTGGTTGGTCTGAATTTCGTACCATGTTAGAATATAAATCCAAATGGTATGGGCGAATCGTTTCAGTGATAGGCAGGACATTCCCATCAAGCCAACTTTGTTCATGTTGTGGCTATCGCAACAAGGAAGTTAAAAATTTGAATCTTAGAACATGGGAATGCCCAAGTTGCCATACTGAACACGACAGAGACTTAAATGCGGCAAAGAACATACTTGCCGAAGGGCTTCGACTATTAGCATAGTGCTAAAGAACTGTAGGGACTACAGGGATAGCTTAGTTAAACTTCAACATTGGTTGAGGTGTTCCCAAGAATCCCCCGCTTCTAAAGCGGAGGGAGGTTCAAAGATCATAACAAATGGTTATATAAAAGCAATTGCGGAGAAAGCAGAGTTGTGTCAAGGAACGAGAAGTTCTTTAAATATATCCATAGGGATGATGATTTGAATTTATGTCCTAAATGCAATAAACCTATTACTGTAGGTAGGTTGATGGACTGAGAATATTGTAGGGGTGAAGAGGGATGAATGAGATTAACGCGGAAATTAATAAAAATGCAACTAGTGAAGTCAAGAAGTATGCAATAGGACTATTAGTCAATGGGAAGGAAGAATATTTAAGGGAATTAACGGGTGATGATTGCTTCTCTGATGATTTAGGTCATGCCATAATATATGAAAATAGGAACACAATGCCATCATTAGGTCTGGATGAATACGTAGTTGAGGTTATACACGATGACGAAGGATGGATATGGCCTTATAAAGAATAGCACAAACAAATACCATCCAGCTCGGATGGTATTATCTATTTCAGTTACTATCGTTCGGATATTTCGCTCCCCCACTCTCCCCTACTTAACTTATCCCTGCCTAATATGCCACTTTTAGCACAATCTACAAGGGCTTGAGGGAGGCTATCCGAACAATGCCCTATATCATGTTGTTATAATGTTCGTCTAATCCTATAACCCCTCTTGCGCCTCTTGGGTTGGAATATAGGAACAGCCTCATGATGTTCAGGCAGCATGAAAATGAATAAGAGCGGACCGAATACAATCACTAAGGTAATCCAAGTCATACCTGCTCCCCCTTTGACATTGCTAACTTTAGCACAAGGGACCGCAATCGGTCTGCCTCTTCCTTCAGCCGTTCTGTTTCACCTAATAATTCTGAACAAGCTAAATTAACTGCTGCGTTCCTGCTTATACCGCAACCCTTCGCATAAGCGTCTAAATCCTTCAAGAGTGGGGTGGAGAAGTGGATTAGTGCTGGCTTCTTTTTCTTTTCCATTGAGCAACCTCCCTCATATCAACTTGATATATATTTATGGGAGTTTTCAAGAAATATGACCAGTTACTTGCTGAAGAATTTCCACCAGGTCCTCTTATTGCGCTGCTGTTGTATTAACTTAATATCATTGAGCTTCTGCATTACCTCGAGGTCCCTGGATTCTGCGTCCCTATGTCCATTCTCAACCTTCTCATAGAGTCCTGCAAGCCCTTCCTTAAATTCCGCCTTCATATTCTCAAGCTCATCTTGAAGTTTTAGTATAATGTGGTTCTGCTTAGCTAGTTCTTCGAGTAAAACATGACGAAGACTATGCACTAAATCTTCTTGTTGCGTTGTCTCGGTGTTGTTATCCGGTTCTTGCGTTGCTAGGTCGGTAACTATCATACCAAATCTACTATCCATCAGCTCGACAATTTGATCTGCGTCAAGTCCTTCCGCATATGATTTACTGATAAACGAAAGTAGTTCTACGGTTGAATCCTGCTCGTACTTAATCTTTTTACCTTCTCCTGATGTTTTGAAGTAATTTCTGAACTCCTCCTTGTCTTTATAGAAGCGGGCCGACGAAACATTGATGTGCGCTAATTCGGCACAATCCTTGAGCGTTAAGTACATCATAATTCCCCCTATAGATAAAACTTCTCATACTTGGATTTTCTGTCATCCTTCTTCGTTGAATCCTTTTTATTATTAATTTTTTTAGTTAAATTTGTATTAGTAGTATGTGTATTAGTAGCTGCGGTTTTTTCGTTTACGGGTAAACCGTTTGCGGGAAAGCCGTTTGCGGTCGGAGTAGTTGGTTCCATTGGGTTTGGTATCTCGTTAATGAGATAAACCATGGTCCCCCACTTCCCGGATTCGCTCCTTTCCTGTATTCTGGTTATGTATCCAAATTCAATTAACTCCTTAATTCCACTAGCTATCCTTTCCCGACCGTCTTTCTTTGATCTTTTTTCTAGTTCGCTCATATGAAGAACCCAGTCATCGGGTAGGCTCAGTAGGTAAGCCATTATCCCCCTGGCCTTAAAGCTCAATCCTTCTTCCTGCATAATATCCTTGGCGATCATTACATAAGGGTTTTCTCTATCTTTGTTTTTGCGTAAAATGGTCTTCTGTCTTTTCTCTTGCATTAAAAAAACTCCCATCAAACCAAATTAAAGGATGACAGAAGTAAGAATGTGTTTTATACTAAATTAAAGCACATATAGATTCCTGTCGAGGGCCTCTTCGAACAATCACTTTGGCGGTGGGTAGTTCGAGGAGGTCTTTCCTTTTCTCTCTAATTCGACAGGTGATTTCCCTTATCCTTCAAGACTCATAGAATAATGTGAGCTACTACGCCTACAGCATAAATACAGCCAGCTATCTTGATAAGTTTGTATAGCATAGGCCTTCTCTTAAAGAATGATTGTTTTTCCGGGTGACTCTCCATGTACTCCTGCATGTACCCAGGATCTACTAATACCAAATCCTCATCAACGACTACATAATTGAAATATCCCCCCAAATCTTTTGCAACAACCACAACATCAAAACTTCCTTTCCTATAGCGTTATATTTATGATACAGCATAGGGGTAATTAATTAAGGGGGTGCAATAAGACAGATTATCGACTGCATATCACAGCATGTTTAAAAATAGGCACAAAAAAGTGAATACATGCTTTATTTATGCAAAATATTCACTAATCTTGACATTATTTTGACTTCATTTTCTTTATTGACTCTAGGAGTTCGCGAAGGAAGATGGGGTCTATTTGTTCTGCGTGTAAGTCCTTCGCTAGCATAGCATATGGCAAGCTTTCCTGTTTGGCGAAGAACTCTATTACATCATCTGGTATATCAACGTTATTTAACTCGGTTAGTTTGCGTAGGGACATGATGTTGTTGTCCAGGAGATATGCCGAATCGACGCCGAGGGCTGCAGCAACCTTTTCCAAAGCCTTAATTGACATGTTGCTCTTTCCTGTTTCTGCATCAGACAGATAAGACAAGGAAAAACCAGTTAAGTCGCGCAGGTCGGCAAGCGTCATTCCTCTCACTGTTTCCCTGATATATCTAATCTTGTGGCCGTAGTCCATTTGACACACCATCCATTCATGTAAAGTATTATCTAATTATTAGTATTTCCACCTAGATATATTCGTTATAACTGAAATTAAAATATTTTTCCGGTTATACCGAAATTGACTACTTTTAAGCTTGCTTTGTCGTTGTCTCCGATATATAATAGGTGTATGTTCTGGATTGATAGTCTAGAACTCCGAAATCAAGTTATTCGGTATTACTTTAAAAGGGGGTGGATGGATTGACAATCGGTAGCCAAGTTCGCAAATATCGGAATAAGAAAGCGTGGACATTAAGCGAGCTTGGAGAACGCGCAAAGCTCAAAGGGAATACTTTGAGTGACATTGAAAATGATAAGTGTGATCCAAGCATAAGATCGCTCAGAAGGGTAGCTGAAGCTCTTGAAATCGAAGTTGCCTGTCTATTTCAAACGGTGTAAACCTTTCTTTTTCTCTTTTAAAAAGTTCTTTAACCTTAAACAAGCCTTCCGATTGCACTTACCACGCAAGCAGAAGGAAAACATCATTGTTAAAGTTATCATGAATCAACTTCCTCCTCAATTATTACCAGTAGTTGAAAGGAGGTGGTAAAAATTAAAATGATACCATTGACCCAGGGTAAGTTTACCGTTGTGGATGATAAGGACTTTGGTGAGTTAAGCAAGTATAAATGGTGCGCCCATAAAGGCCACAACACTTACTATGCCTGTAGAAGTATTAGCACGAATGGAAAAGCGACATTAATTCGTATGCACCAACAATTATTAGGCAAAAAAGAAGGTTTAGAGATTGACCACGTAGACGGAGATGGACTAAATAATCAGTGCCATAACTTAAGACATGTAACTCGTAGACAAAATATGCAGAATATACATGGGGTTAAGTCTTCAAAATATTCAGGCGTTACTTGGCAAAAAAACAGAAAGAAATGGCTAGCTCGAATAGAGATAAACGGTACACGCAAATATTTGGGTCTTTACTCCGACGAGCACGAAGCATCTCTAGCTTATCGTAACGCAGAAATGAGTTTGGCATACTCCCACACCAACAATTTACCAGATTGTAGGAACGAGAATATGCCCCGCACTTGAGCAACGTTGCTCTGAGTAATTTTTCGTCCCACCACAGAACGATTCAGGTACTTCAATACCTGAGTTCAACCTTCCCGTAGTCCAAGGGGCTTGTTTGCTACGCTCTTGTTTAACTGTGTCTAATATACACCATAAACAATAGCTTGGTCAATAGCCTTTTCAATTAAATTATTACAAATTTGCAAAAAAGTCTTAAAAAAAGTATGTTTTGGAATCGTTTCGTCAAGGAGGTGGAGGCAATCGAGAAGGAATTAGTAGAAGAATTTAAGAGACTGACAGGCTACAACGGCGGAAGTATTGCCGAAAAGTATGGAGTTAGTAGGCAGTTCGTCCATCAAGTGCTCAACAATCACTCATTAACACATAAGGCGAGTTCAGCTTTCTTCTTGAATGCGATGATCGGCGAGAAGATTTCGTCACTAAAGAAGCAGGTGCAGGATTTAGAGTTTTTACAGGTCAGTATTGAGGAAGGCGTAACGAATGGGGAGGACAAACATGAGTAATTTAGTCACTGTTCAAGTTGAGGTTGATTTAGGGGTAAACGCACATGATGGGTCGGTAATAGTTAGTAGCAGGTATATAGCTCAAGTTTTTAGCAAGGAACACAAGGACGTACTCAGGGCTATACAGAATTGCAGCTGTAGCGAAGAATTCGGACGGCGTAATTTTAAGCAGTCCTCATACAAGAATGAACAGAACAAGAAACAGCCTGAAGTGCTACTCACAAAAGATGGATTCACTTTTATTGTAATGGGGTTCACCGGAAAGAAGGCAGCTCAATTCAAAGAGGCCTATATCAATCGCTTTAACGAAATGGAAAAGGCTCTAAAGGATCTCAATATCGCCAGACTTGAATACCCAGAACTCACCGATGCCATTAAGTCGATGCACGATGAACCAAAGTTCTTTCACTATGCAAATGAGGCCGATATGTTCAATCAGATAATTTTAGGCATGAAGGCTAAGGAATTTCGCAAGAAACACGGTTTAGATAAAGGAGATTCAATTAGACCGTACCTAACCCCATTTCAGGCTGAAGCAATGCGAAAAATGCAGCAGTTCGACGTTGGACTAGTAGTTGCCGTACCGAACTTCACTGAACGCAAGAAAATACTCCAAACTTATTTTATGCAGACTTATTTTCCAGAATCATTCAGAAGTTTGCCGCCAAAAGCACCATTCTAAGATGCAGTAGGGCAAGCCAAAATCCAACGAAAGCGAGACACTAACATGCTAAAATCCATCCTCGAACAAACTACAGGCCCGCTAACCACATCCCAATTCGCACACCTCATGGACCTAACCACGACTGACATTATGGTCAACAACATTGGATTCAAGCGTAGGACTAGCTTATCGGATGTTATCAGGGTGGCAGAGATTAGTTTTAGGATTTTAACGAGATGGGAAACGGTATGAGTAAAGCATTAGAACGGCGCATATCAGACCTTGAAAAAGAGGTTTCTCGACTGAAGGAGCGACTCATCAACCAACCAACCTTTGAAGAAATGCGAGATTCGGCAATCGATATTTTCATCGAAGAAATTAGGGCGTTAAGAAAGATGTGGGGCAAGGATTAGCTTTAGGATTTTAACGAGGTATTAATTAAGGGAAAGAAGGAATTTGAATGAAAAAGCAAGTTGTTCATGTTGCTCAAAACGGAATCAAGGTGGTTGTGGATGGTAACAGTGACCCGCGCAACGTTCAACTTTTTAACGAAACTTTAAAAAAGTAGGAGGAGTGAATCAAATTGAAATCTAACAATCCAGCCAACCAAATCAGTCAAGCCGCCAAATCCCGTGGCCTATCCTATTGGGAGTATATCGAATCAACCCAACCCCATCATGTGCAAAAGTTCGTTTGGGGTGGCAGGAAGGAAACGCGCAAGGAGAAGCGCGCGGAAGAGAACAGGATTATTCCATTTCTGGGTGGTTCCATCTATCCCATGGCGCGGCTGTTCGCTCAAATGCGGAGTTTAGTTGGGAAGAGGAGTGCTTATTAAGCGAGGAGATTGATTAAATGCCTAAATGTAAATACTGCGGAACACAAGTTACGAATGGTAGAAAACTAAGAAACCAACATGAACCGAATTGTGAGTGGAAAGTTAAGATTGAAGATTGGCAAAAAAGAGTAGCAGAAAGCGAAGGAAAAAACTTTTGGTATGTAGATACTGACGCGTCTGCCCTCAAGGCTTGCGCCCTAAGTAACCACTATCAAATGATTAGGTTTTTTAGAAACGGAGAATTAGACGACTGGTCCCAAAGTTTCCATGAAAAAAATTTATTCGGTAGCGAGCCGGAGGCCCAAGTTAGGTTTGATTACTTAAAGAACTTATACCTAGGGACATTTAAGTATAAGCCGTACATGGGGGAAGAAATGCTCGTCGATCATCTAAGGGAATTAAAGTACATTGAAAACGCAATAACCGAAAGATTAGTAAAATTCCCCAATTTTACAGGTATTGATTTCTGTAATGTTGGTGCACGCGGTATTCAGATACGAGGTCATCACCAGCAAATAAAAGGTTACACATACGGTTCTCAACCAACGATAAAATACGACTTTTCTAATTACCTAGATACAGCGGATGAGTTCGTGGCAATGTGGGAAAAGAACGATATTCCAGAAAGGATATACAGAGAGATAGCTATGATTACTGACGGTGAAAAATACGGGTGGGATTGAAGTAAGGGAGTGATCATTATCCACCGCTTGAAAGGAGCAAGTCTATTGCGTAAAGACCAAGCCAGAAGACTCAAGTATCAAGAGGCCCAACGCATCAACTCGAAGTCCGTACCAGGCTTTAAGGATGTCCTGAAGTCGGTGCAGTTAACTGAAGGTCAGTTGAAAGTTTTCACATCACGGTTGATTAAGTAGGAGGGATGCCAAATGACCAAACAGCAAAACCAAACTTGTTTATGTGGAAAAGAAGTCAACCTGCCTGACGGTGAAGTCAAGATAACCTGCCCATGCGGTAGAACTTGGGAAATTAGTACAGAAGGAGTTTTATTCACGAATCTAATGTTTCCGTTTTGTCAGGGAGAATGTTCTAGGCGAGAGAATGTGCCTATTGTGGCAAAGCGTGAGCGTCCGAGGAATAAGCGAAAAAGGAGGGCGTTAGGGTGTTAAGGAAAATTGTTAAAGCCATCAAAACATGGATCAATCGCGAAATCCAAGCCTACAAAATCGAGCAAGAGAAGAAGGTTATGGAGGAACGTATCAAGCGCAATAAGGCTGATTTCACCGAGCTAATGCGGTGTGGAAATGTGATTCGGGGCGAGGATAAGGATGATGGCAGCATGAAGGCTGTAGTGGTGGATTATGTTGGCCGGGGGAGAGTTGGGGAGCCGTTTAATCCAGTCTTCAGTAGAACGGATTGCTTAAATTGGGCAGAAAGGAGCAACCAACATGCGAAAACTAACCCCAACTGAACTTTCAGCCATCCAGGACCTAGGAGATAGCCAACTAATCGAACATTGGTCCATCGACGGTCACTCCAACGCACTAAGACGCGTCACGGTCATATCTAAAGTCAATGCTGACTGGGACGAGATAGATGTCTTACTAAATGCAATCTTTCCTGAATTAGAATACCGAGGTAAGGCAGGGATTAGCGTCGAGGATGGTGTTTTATCGGAGTATTTTTCGATCGATGTTGACGAAGAAACTTTAATCAATCTTGTGATAAAGAAGACAATTGAGCAAAGAGAAGGGACCCTGCTGCAAACAGAGGCCCCGGGTGACAAAGAAACTACTCAAGGCTATTCTACCATATTGGGCAATGCTTTAGAACTACATGGGCCGTGTGAGTCTTTTGTTTAAGGGGAGAGAGTGGTTTCGAGAGTTTCATGAATCGGAATATGATCCCATCTTTGAATCCAGAGTAGTCGAGGAGGAAGACCCTAATAATTGCCAGAATTGTGAGCATAACGAAGGATGTCCAGGTGGTTGCATGGGAAATAAATTCGAACCGAAGGAGGACTTATCTGAATGAGTATAGCCCTGTATTCTTTATCAGAAGCCTATGAAAACGTTTTAAATCTTATCGACGAGGAAAATCCTGACATCGACATTTTGAACGCTCTAACGGCTATTACGGACCAAATCGAGGTCAAGGCGGTGAATATTGCTAATCTGATTAAGTCCCTCGATGCTGAAGCAGAAGTAATAAAAGCTGAGGAAAAGCGGTTAAGCCAACGCCGGGTGGCTAGGGAGAGCGCATCTAAGAATATTAAGCAGTATCTCCAATCCAACCTCGAACAGTTGAAAATGGAGAAGATTAAGACTCCAACTAGAACTATTTATACCCAAAATAATCCTCCATCAGTTGAGGTTGTGGACATCGACAAGATACCCCAAAAATATTTAACCCTCATTCCTGCGAGTTATACAGCTAGGAAGGATGAGATTGCTAAGGCGTGGAAAAACGGCGAAGAGGTGGATGGGGTAATAGTCACTCAAGGAAGGAGTCTTAGAATTAAATGAACAAGTCGGAAAGTATAGCTAATATAGCGATGGCGTTAAGCCTATTCCAAGGTGAAGTTTCTAATCCAAAAAACACAGCCAATAACCCATTTTTCAAGTCAAAATATTGCCCGTTGAACGAGGTAATTAACACCACTAGACCAATTCTAGCCAAGCATGGTTTAAGCGTCCTACAAAGCCCTTCTGGTGATGGAGAACACGTCGTGGTAACGACATTACTTATGCACTCATCAGGGGAATGGATTGAAGGTGAACCGTTAGTCCTAAAGGCTGACAAGGTAACGGCACAAGGAGCCGGGAGTGCCATCAGTTATGGTCGCAGATATGCTTTGTCGGCAATTCTTGGCATTAGCTCAGATGAAGATGACGACGCAAATATCGCAACCGGAAACAACGGGCAAGGTAAAAACGAACAACCTAAGCCTAATCAACAGAAGGTGGTAACCCAAAAACCAGTTGAGCAAAAGGCGGCTACCGGACCCATACTGTGGCCTAATTTCTGGGCAGGGATGAAGAATTTAGGTTACTCAGAAGAACAGGTCCATGCTTTTGCCAAAGTTGAAAGCCTAAAGGAATGGACAAGGGAAATGCTGGATGAGCTAGTATCTGACCTTAAAAAAGTGAAAGCAACTCAGCCAGCGCAGTAAAAAATAAAGGGGTAGCCAAAACTACCCCAACCAAAGGAGATGGCTGCTATATCTACGTTCATAAGGAGTTCTCCGGTTCTTAGAACTAGGAAAAACCGCAGATGTTTCGCATGTGGAGAGATGATCAACGAAGGAGAATCGGCAGTAGAATGGGTTTCGGAATGCGATGGAAGTGTAAGTAGCACGTATGTCCATCCTGGGTGCTGGACAATCATCGAAAGCATTTGCCCATCCTGCCAAAAGTGTAGCGAAGACGAAGGTTATCAGGAGTACTTTATCAGGGAATGCATTAATAACGAATCGGATTGCGAAGGCGTAAAAGCTTGGCAGAGCTTGAGGGAGGAAGGAAAGTGCAATGTACAGCAACAGAAATAGACCCAATCCTATTCACGGAACTCTACATGTCCGGACTAAACGACATCGAAGTCGGCAAAATCATCGGTTGCGGCAGATCGCGGATACAGAAAGAGCGCAACGAGCTGGAATTACCACATAACAAGGACATTTTCGCATGGCAGAAGAGTTTGGATCGTGCGGAATTAGAGAAGATACCAGCTAAATATCGGAGGTAGCTATGGCTTACCAATACTATATATCCCCCGAGGAATACCAGGTTGCGAAAAATAATGGCATATCTAAGAAAACACTTGAGAATCGCGTTAGGGATATGGCGTGGGACATGAAAAGGGCTATAACGACCCCAATAAGGCAGAGAAGGGATTTGGCACCATTCTTCGCACTAGCTGAGTCAAATGGTATTTCGGCTAAAGTATTTCACGGAAGGATGCGGAGAGGATGGGAACCGGAAAGGGCTTGCACTCAACCTGTATCCAAGGTGGGGGAAAAGCTTAATGAACACTGGGAGTCAAAACGGATTTACCCCCTAGAGAGCGTAGCTATGGCGGAGAAAAACGGAGTTTCCTACAAGGCTTTTCAGTGGCGTATGAAGCATGGGTGGAGCCTAGAGGATGCAACGGCAACCAAGAAGCTAACAACAAAGGAATCATCATCAAGGGCATACGCAAAATCTAATTGGAAAACAGGAGTAAGTTTATTCAAGGGGAGAGAAAAGGACGGAGTTAAGCAATAGAAAGGGGATAAATCAATGAAGCCACTAGGAATCTCGGTAACAATTGACTCTTTCGGAAGAATCACGATACCCAAATCACTACGATTGACAATGGGTTACGAACCAACTACGCCTTTAGAAATGCTATCGGACGGAAAAGGGTTGCGTATCCAGAAGCGTTCGGTAGGATGTATGTTCTGCGGATCGGATATCAAGGTTGTGGCGTGGCATGGGGATAAAGTTTGCAGGGCCTGTGCGAGTGACATTTTGGCTAAAGGCGTGAAATAGATGGAGTATAGCGAGTTTATAGAATCAAAAAAGATCATTACTCAGCCCGTTGGGTTTGAAGTAACGGATATAAACGATAAGTTGTTCGACTTTCAAAAGGATATAGTTCGATGGGCACTAAAGAAAGGCAGGTCTGCTATATTCGCTGATTGTGGCCTTGGAAAAACTCCTATGCAGTTAGAGTGGGGAAAAAAAGTTAATAAGTACACAGGTGGGAACGTGCTTATATTGGCTCCCTTGGCAGTAAGTAAACAAACCGCTAAAGAGGGCGAGAAATTTGGCATAGCAGTCCATGTGTGCCGAACTCAAGCAGACGTTAAGCCTGGGATAAACATTACAAACTATGAAATGTTACACCACTTCGACCCATCAAAATTCACAGGAATTATTTTGGATGAATCCAGCATTCTAAAAGGAATGAACTCTAAGACTAGGATTGCCATAACTGATTCGTTTCTAAACACTCCGTATAAATTAGCTTGTACCGCTACCCCGGCCCCGAACGACTACATGGAATTAGGTAATCATTCAGAGTTTTTAGGGGTCCAGAAACGATCCGAAATGTTAGCAATGTTCTTTACGCATGATTCCGGCGAGACAAGTAAATGGCGAGTTAAGGGACATGCTGCTCAGAAATATTGGGAATGGGTATCTTCTTGGGCTGTAGTAATTCGCAAGCCATCAGACTTAGGGTATGAGGATGGGGATTATGTCCTCCCTGAATTAAAAATGCACCAACACACGGTAACGACTAGTCAACCTCCTGACGGTATGTTATTCGCTATCGAAGCAATGACATTACAGGAGCGTCAGGCGGCTCGCAGGACGAGTATAGAGGATAGGGTAAGAAAATGTGCGTTCATAGTAAATCAAATCCATGAACCATGGGTAATATGGTGCGACTTAAACGCAGAAAGCGAAGCGCTCAGGAAGTCCATAGTTGATGCGGTAGAAGTAAAAGGCAGTGATAAACAGGATCACAAAGAGAGTTCGATGGTCGGGTTTTCTAGTGGAGATGTTCGGATACTGGTTACAAAACCTTCGATCGCAGGTCATGGACTTAACTGGCAACATTGCAACAATGTCGCATTCGTTGGACTATCAGACAGCTATGAGGCGTTCTATCAGGCGGTTAGGCGATGTTGGAGATTCGGCCAGAACAAAGAGGTCAACGTCCATATAATAACGGCCCATACAGAGGGCGCGGTTGTCGCAAATATAGAGAGAAAAGAGCGAGATGCAATGCTGATGATTAATGAGATGGTCAAGTATACACAAAACATAACGAGTGCTGATGTCCGGGGTACAAAGAGGGAACAGACGGATTATATGCCAACATGCAAAGCTGTTATTCCGGAATGGTTAAAAGGGGCATAGGAAAACCGGAAGCTATTTCTTCCGGTTGGCGAGTGACTCATCTAATAATATTGATACCATTTTACTTGTACTGCGCTTTTCATTTTCGGCTAATTCCTTAATTCGCACCATTATTTCCTTATCAATTGTGAAAGATACTTTTTCGGTTGCCATATCAAATCCCCCTGACGTTTTAATTATATCATATACTATCATTACTGATAAGTAAAGGTGTTCACTTATCTTTACTTATCAGATAAATAATGATATAATTAAGGAGATAGGGGTGGTTATTTTGAAGTTAGATGTCGTTTGTACTAAATGTGGGGCAAATATTAAAAGGTATAAGACTAAGGGTGGTATGCATTTTTGCAACATGGATTGCAAGGCTTCGTGGCAACGCGACCAAAAACCAGTTAATAAGGAGTGGTTATATCAGAAATACATCGTTGAGGGCCTTAGTTCATATGAGATTGCAGAGATTGTTAAACGTGATCCAAAGCGCGTTTATGAATGGTTAGTGAATGAAGGTATAGAAACTAGAAAAAGAGGAACAGGGTGGGAGAAAAGGGAAGGATTTAATTGGCATCTAAGGGGTGAAGACCCACCCTTTAAGGGAAAGCATCACACCGAGGAATTCAAGGAAAACAAACGCATACTTAGGCTTAAAGATGGCCATGTTCCCTACTTAAAGAACGGTAAACATTGGTTGAAATATCCAGGGGCTAAGCCGGCAAGTTGGCGGGGAGGAATTTCTCCCGACAGACAGGCTGAATACTCAAGCCAAGAATGGAAAGACGCGGTAAAGGCTGTATGGAAAAGGGCTAATGCGATATGCGAACTTTGTGGCAAGGATCATAGACTTGTGGATAAAAACGAAGAAAAATTTAACATCCATCATATGTATCCGTTCGTTAGTTATAAGTTTTTACGCAAAAATCCAGATAATCTTGTTTTACTATGCAAAAAGTGCCACCTATTTATTCACAGTAAGAAAAATGTTGATAAAAAATTTATACTGAAGGAGATGATTTTACCATCATGGTTAATATCTCAGAAATAAAGGTTGATAATCTTGTTATTAAGGAAAATTACTCAATTTATAACGGAGATTGTGTAGAGGTTATTAGGGCTATACCTACTGATTCAGTTCACCTAACAATGACGTCCCCTCCATATAAAAATTTATATTGCTATTCAGATTCTCCTAGGGACCTTGGCAATTGCCGGACTAGCTCAGAGTTCTACAAACACTTTGGATACCTGATAAACGAACTTATGCGGATAACAAAGCCCGGTCGCATAGTCGCGATAGATTGCATGAATATCCCAGCCATGAAGGAACGAGACGGATATATTGGGCTACATGACTTTAGGGGTGATCTGATTCGACTATTCATTGATGCAGGGTTCATCTTTCATAGCGAGCATTGCATGTGGAAGGACCCGCTAATCGAAGCTGTGAGAACTAAGGCATTGGGACTAATGCACAAGCAACTATGCAAGGATTCGGCAATGTGTCGGGCCGGAATACCTCAATATCTGTTAGCATTTCGCAAGCCTGGGGTTAATGAGGAACGAGTATTCCATGAAAACGGACTAGATTACTTCATTGGGGAGAACGAACCAACAGAAGGAACATTGCAGCACGAACGATGGCGCAGATATGCTTCCCCGGTCTGGATGGACATTAACTTTGGAAACACATTGAATCATAAAGTGGCTAGAGAGGATGCCGACCAGCGCCATATTTGCCCAATGAGCATGGATATAATTGGTCGCGGTGTGCAGTTGTGGTCTAATACGGGTGATGTTGTGTTTGACCCATTTGCAGGAGTTGGATCGACTGGTTATGTTGCCTTAGAGATGGGCCGGAAGTCGATAGGAATTGAACTGAAGGAAAGTTATTTTAATCAGAATAGGAAGAACCTTGAATCTGTAGTGTTGCCAGAGAGTGCGGGGAATATAACGATGTTTGAGTAAAAAAATAAGCAAGGGCTTATCATCCCTTGCTTTCCTTCTCCTTATTCTTATGCTTTTTGACTAAATCCTCTATAGCTTCATCAAGTAACCTGCTAATTGGTATCCTAGTTTCCTTGGCTAATTTGCGTAATTCGACCAATAACTCTTTATCATAAGCAGCCCCGAATCGTTCCCTGTTCTTTAATTTTCCGGCCATAGTAATCACCTCGTTTATTAATATTATACAATCTACATAAATTAATAGCAACTTATGTTTATAGATTGTTGCTTGTGCCAATTTGTGTTATAATATTAGTATAGAGAGTGAGGAGTTGGAGTTCATATGGTAACAAAAAGAAAAGCTATCCCGAAGAAAATGAGATTCGAGGTATTTAAGCGTGATAGTTTTAAATGCCAATATTGTGGCAAGTCGGCACCAGAAGTAATTCTTCACGCCGATCATATTAACCCAGTATACGAAGGTGGAAGGAATACGCTTACGAACCTAATCACATCTTGCGAAGCATGTAATTTAGGTAAAGGTAAAAGAAAATTAAGCGACAATACTGCAGTTGAAAAACAAAAGGCTCAATTAGACGAGTTAAACGAGCGGAGAATACAGCTTGAAATGATGATGAAGTGGCGCGAGGGATTAAACGAAATCGAGGACACAAAATTAAAGTATGTTCGGGAAAAATGGGAGAGTCATGCTAAGCCGTTTACAATTACCGAAAATGGAGTTAAAAACTTAAAGTCTATCGTTGGTAAATTCCCATTAGAAGTGGTGCTTGATTCTATCGAAGCGTCGTGTGGTCAATATCTCAGAACTGATAATAAAGGCAAGGTGACTATTGAATCAGTTCAAAAATCTTTTGATTACATTGGAAAAATTTGTGCAAATAAGAAACGTGAACAAGAAAGACCATACCTTAGGGATCTATATTATGTGAGAGGAATTCTTAAAAATAGGTTTAGTCAGATAGATATGTGGGAGGCTCTCGATCTTCTTGAGGATGCTTATAATAACGGAATTAGTTTAGGCAGGTTAAAAGAAGTAGTGAGAAGCGTTAGATATTGGGGAGAATTTAAGGATGAGATTAGATATCTTATTAGAGGGTGAGGAATTGGCACGTTCAAGAAATATTAAGCCTGGTTTTTTTCTTAATGACGAACTAGCTGAAATAGAACCACTAGGAAGATTGTTATTCGCCGGGTTATGGACGATAGCGGATAAGGCTGGGAGGCTAAGGGATAGCCCGAAGAAAATTAAAGCTTGCGTTCTCCCTTATGACGATTGCGATGTAAATAACTTACTGAACGAACTATGGAAAATGAAATTCATAACTCGCTACGTCGTAGAAGGGGAGAGGTATATCGCGGTGCTTAACTGGAAAAAACACCAAAACCCACATATGAAAGAAGTGGAAAGCGAGATACCTGAACCTGACGAGGAAATGCTTTATTCGGAACAAGAACTAAACGAGCATCATACTAGCACCATGCAAGAACAAGTTTTGCACGAAACTAGCCCTGCTGATTCCCTTAACCTGATTCCCTTAACCCTTAACCTGATTCCTG
>Ga0209416_1000180_pt1 | contig 68440 bp, 90 predicted proteins | sample RifGroF1_FD_184001 | JGI IMG/M metagenome (GOLD analysis project Ga0209416, IMG submission 184001) | Groundwater microbial communities from Rifle, Colorado, USA - Groundwater F1 (SPAdes) (version 2) | ecosystem: Environmental > Aquatic > Deep subsurface > Groundwater | place: Rifle, Colorado... | reverse complement strand
ACTCTGGAAAAGGAACAGCAAGCTGCTACAGTTGGCACATTGATTGCCATTGGACCTACTGCCTGGAAAGACCTTGATGACGGAGTTGCCTGGGCAGAAGTAGGCGATAAGATTAGTTATTCCCGTTATGCTGGTGTGTCAATGCCTGGCAAAGATGACGACTCTTATGTATTGATTAATGACAATGATGTTTTAGCTCGGTTACTCTTTTAAATAGGTGTTCTTATGGCAGAAGAATTTGTGCAAGACATTATTGCAAGTGCAGAAACTGATGGTTCTTCTACAGAAGCAACAGCAGCCACTGGTAATGAGACTAGTACTGTTGTTGTGGTAGCTAAATCTGGTGATGATCAATCTTCCAATCAAACTAAAACCCCTAATGGTAATGCTGATTCTGATCAAACCAAGATTGCTCCTTCTGTAGAAGAACTTGCTTCACAACTTGGTTGGCGTGCTGATCATGTAGGTGAAGATGCAGTTGATGCGGTCACATACATTCTGAGGTCGAAAGATATTCAGAAGGCAATGAGTAAGCATAATAAAGACCTAAAGGAAAATCTGAGTGCTGTTCAGTCATCTGTAAATGCACTTAAGGAACACAATGAGAAAGTCTATCAGACTGAAGTTAAGAAACTAACTGCTGAGATCGAATCTCTTAAAAAGGAACGCAAGTCGGCTATTGAACTTGCTGATGTTGATAAGGTCGAAGAGCTAGACGCACAGATCGAGGCAAAGAAAAATGATCTTGCTGCACCAAAAATTAATGATACGTCCAAGGCTGGTGCTGTTGAAAATCCTGTGTATGATGAATGGATTCAGGATAACGAGTGGTACTTGGAAGACAACGATATGGCGCAGTTTGCTGATAGTGTAGCGCAGAATTATGTTGGTGCTCCACTGCCTAGGATTTATGCACTGGTACGACAGAAAGTTCAAGAGGTTTTTCCAGAAAAGTTTGCACCTAAGAACACCTCAACTACTACAACTACTAAAGAGACTGTTAAACCCATTGGACCTGTTTCTCCTGTTGATAAAGGCTCAAACAATAAAGGTGCTTCAACTTCTTTCAGCAAAGCTGATCTTACGCCTGAACAAGTTAGTATCATGAATCAATTTGTTCGCGGAGGCATAATGTCCGAAGAACAATATATTAAAGATATTGCAAGTATGCAAGAATAATAAGAGGATTATGTTATGCCAGAGCAGATAAATAAAATAGAGAGTGTTAAAAGCGAGCAACCGCGAAAAAGAATACCTTTAGGGTCGAGGAATATCTTGACTGCACCGAAGAAGGTCGGTTTCGTGCGCCGATTTGTGAATGATACTGGAGATCGCATTCAGATGTTCAAGGACGCTGGATGGAACGCTGTTGATGATGGCTCACCTGTTGGGGATTCAAAGATTGGCAGACCGACTAATATTGGTAGTGCCACGAATCCTAGTGTGGGTAACAATCAAAGGGCTGTTCTAATGGAGACCCCAGAAGAGATTTATGAGGCAGACCGAGCCGAATCACAAGCCAAGATTAGTGAGGTAGAAAACCAAATTAAGCGGAACTCTCATGGCGAGGGTAGAGATGGCTTGTCTGGAAGTGTGACTCTTTCGTAAAATTTAAATTTTTGTTGAGGTAAAAATATGGCTAATCTTGATACTCCTTTCGGCTTTAAGCCGGTCAAACATTTGAACGGTTCTCCCTGGAATGGGCAGGCAAATGTTTATTACATTCCCAGTACTGATAATACTGCAGTTTTTAAGGGTGATGCAGTTAAAAGTGCTGGATCTGCAGATGCAACTGGCAAGTATCCTACTGTTGCCCAAGCTACTGCTGGAGCAGCTGTACGAGGTGTTGTAATTGGTTTTGGTGATAATCCTTATGTAATGATTCAGGCTGATACCCCGCTTCGAGCATATCGGCCGGCAGCTACTGCAATGTATTGTCTGGTAGTTGATGATCCTCAGGTTATTTTTGAAGTCCAAGAAGATAGTGATGCCAACTCTATTACTGCTGCAATGGTTGGACTTTCTACTAACTTTGTAGTCGGCTCGGGTTCAACTGCTACTGGCAAGTCTGCGATGGAACTTGACTCCAGTGACACCGGCACTGATACTAGTGGTAACTGCAGAATTTTGAGGCTTGTGAATCGTGACGATAATGAGCTTGGAGATTATGCCAAGTGGGAAATTCTTTTCGGAGAGCATGAGCTTGGTCTGACTATTTCAACTGATGTTTAATTAGTTGCTTATTAACTTTGGATAATTAATCATCATTTAAAGGAGCTTACAAATGGGTATTATTACTACTAGTAATTTTGCAAAAGATCTGGTGCCTGGGGTCAAGACTTGGTTCGGGCAGAAATATAAAGAGTATCCGATTGAGTATTTGGACATTTTTGAAAAAGGTAACTCTACAAAGGCTTTCGAAGAGGAAGCTGGCGTAACTGGGTTCGGACTTGCTGCGGTGAAGACTGAAGGTGCAGGGATTGCATATGATGAGCAAGAGCAAGGCTTTGTTAGTCGCTACACTCATGTAACGTACGGCCTTGGGTTTATTATTACTCGGGAAATGTACGAAGATGGTATAGCTGTCACTGTAGCGTTGCGTCGTGCGAATGCTCTGGCCTTCTCCATTCGGCAGACCAAAGAAATAATTGGGGCAAACATTCTCAATCGGGCGTTTACTGCTGCTTATACTATGGGAACTAATAGTGATGGCAAGGAGCTTTGTGCTACTGATCATCCGAACAAGTCAGGCGGAACTTGGCGGAATGAACTCTCTACTGCGGCAGATCTTAGTGAAGCTGCTCTTGAACAGGCTTGCATTGACATTGCTGCGTTCACTACTGATCGTGGACTCAAGATCGCGATTATGCCTCAGAAGTTGATCATCCCCACAGCACTTGAGTTCGACGCTATGCGGATTCTCGAATCTATTGGGCAGTCCGGATCTGCGAATAATGATATCAATGCAATTCGGGCATCGAAGAAGTTCCCTCAGGGAGTTGCTGTGAATCATTACCTTACGGATAGTGATGCATGGTTTATTAAGACTAACTGTCCTGATGGCCTGAAGTACATGGAACGTCGGCCGGATGCATTTGGAACTGAGAATGACTTCGATACCGAGAATGCGAAGTTCAAAGCGACTTTTCGCGGTTCGTTTGGTTGGTCTGATCCGCGAGGCATTTTTGGTTCGCCTGGTGCTGCATGATAACTTGGTGTTCATAAGTGAACGGCCAAGACTAATTTTAAAACTGGCGTTGGAAGGACCCAATCTTCCAACGCTGCTCTAAAGAAGGAGTGGTAAAATGGGAAAATATTCTTTTGGTAAAAATGGCCCGACTTTTGAAGGTAATGCAATCTTTCCTGCTTTCGCATCAGTAACGACTACTGCAACACCTGCATCAGGTTCCTGTGCAGTTCAATTTGTTTTCAAAGATGTTTCTGGTAATACTGTTACAGTACCTGTATCTGGGTTGCTTTACTTGAGTACAAGCTCTGCCGGATTATCACATAACTTAGCTACTACAAGTCTTGCAAAATTGACTAACGGCGCTCTTACTAATATTGGTGGTGCAGGTCCGAGTTTGTTTACTACGACTGCTGCCGGACTGCTTGGGTTAACTATTACATCAGCAGCAGCCAGTTATTATGTTGTTTTTGTTAAGCCTGATGGTTCCTTGTTGATTTCTTCTGTTTGTACTGTGAATTAATAGGTGATATTATGGCTGATGCAATAACTTCACAAACAATTTTCGATGGAGTAAAAAAAGCTGTTTTAAAGTTTACTAATATTTCTGATGGAACAGGTGAGTCTGCTGTTGTAAAAGTTGATGTTAGCACATTGGTAGATGCTCCAACAAAAGTAACTATTAATAAGATTTGGTTTACTACTGATGGTATGGCAGTACGAATGCTTTGGGATGCTACAACAGATGTTCTTACATATGCTGTTGCAGCAAATCAAACAGGATTTTTAGATTTTTCTAGTTTTGGTGGGATTAAAAATAATGCTGGAAGTGGTGTTACTGGAGATTTATTATTTACTACAGTAGGCCATACTGCTGGAGATTCTTATTCAATTATTCTTGAAGTGAATAAACTTTAAGTATTATGACATTATAATTTTAAAAATTTTATTTGGAGTATGAATTATGGCAGTTACATATACTACAACAGTAAAACAGGCACGTATGACCGCAGTAGCTACTGCCATTGACGCAGGTTCTGCGGCTGGTTATATTGAGATCGGCACGACCGGCATGGCCTCTGTCCTGGCCACCATCCCCTTGACTGATCCTTGTGGCTCGGCAACAGGTGCAGTTCTCACCTTCACCATGCCCCACTCCGATACGTCAGCGGATAACACTGGCACGGCGGCAGCGGCGAGGATCAGGGATAGCAACAACACGGATATCATCACTGGCCTGACGGTCGGCTTATCGGCTTCTGATATCATTCTAGACTCTGTTAGTATTACGGCGGGTCAGACCGTTACCATTACCGCTGCTACTATTACTCACGCGTAAATGTCGTCCTCAACCCGTAATCCTACAGCTTCAGCCAGTATTGTTGCTGGCTGGAGCAACCCGTCATATGTCTATGGTTCTGATGATCAACGAGCCACAGCTACGGCTACATCCGCTATCATGGCGGCGACTGGGTTCGGGTTCTCCATTCCTACTGAAGCGACAATCATTGGCATTGAGATTGTCACCGAGTACCAGGCAGCTGGCAACTCAGCGGCACGGCGGGAACTGACGGTTCAGCTCACCAAGGATGGATCGGCAGGGACCGGGACGGCCTCGGCTTTCTCTGCAACTATTGCTAACACTGACCAGACGTTCACGGTCGGTGGAGAAGCGAACCTTCTTGGCAACACGCTTTCCCCGGGCGATGTCAATGCTTCGACATTCGGTGTTCTGCTCAAACCATCAAACACAACCAACTATTCCCGTGCTGTCGATCATGTTTATCTGACAGTCTATTATGTGAGTCCAATCACAGGGACGTTCGCAGTACAAGAGACTGGGGAAGATACTGCGACCATAGCCTGCGAAGCTTGCATCATGGGGATGATTGATGTCTCCGAAGGGCCAAGTGCTGACACTGCCAGTCTTTCGGGAACGGTGTCAGGCGGCGAGGCAGGCGTTGAGGGAACGCTTGCAGTCAGTGAGATAGGTAGTGACTCATTTTTCGCCTTTTTCACTGATGGTATCCTTCGTGACGAAACCGGCGCGATAGTCACCGACGAGAATGGCTTACCCATTTATGATGGATGGGTTCTTAATATTGGTCCTCTTTCTGTCTCCGAGGTCGGAGATGACGCAATGGCTTTGAGCGGATCAGTAAGTGATGCTGGAGTCAGCGGGACACTCGCCGGGGTAGAGACTGGGGAAGATTCAGTAGCCCTTACTGGGAATGTTCTTATCTCTGGCACTATTGCCACAACAGATTCAGGAGACGATACCACTTCACTTGCTGGTGATGTAATTATCTCCGGGGCGTTGGCAAGCACGGAAATCGGCAACGACACGGCAGCACTGACTGGCAATGTTGTTGTCACCGGCACCGTAGCAACGCAGGAGAGTGGCGAGGACACGCTGGCAGTTAGTGGAGATGTTCTTGTTAACGGGATACTATCAGGCGTAGAGACTGGTACAGACATATCCGCGATAGCTGGTAATATTCCGATTGCAGTGGAAATATCGGCGCAGGAAACTGGGACTGATACTCTCACAGCGACTGGTGGCATTACGACATTCGGCACGCTCGCAGGACAGGAAATTGGTGCAGACACAGCGGCATTGACTGGTAATGTCATAATCTCAGGCATTCTCACTGCTTCTGAAGTTGGAGTGGATACAGCATCAGTTGCTGGTGATGCTTTTGTCACTGGAGTGCTTGAAGTAACTGAATCAGGGCAGGACACTTCAATCATTCAAGGCGTGGTATCGTGGGATGTAATAATCTCAGGAGCCTTAGCTACTCAGGAAACAGGTACAGACACTGGTGCAATATCAGGGGATATTCTGGTAGCTGGAACCGTCGGTGTAACCGAGGCAGGTACAGACACCTTCGCATTAACTGGAGATGTTCTAATTAACGGAACTCTCACTGCAGCGGAATCAGGAAGTGATACTCTTGCTGCATCAGGTAACACATTCATTATTGGCACTCTGGCAGCCACCGAGACAGGTTCTGATGTTGCAACATGGCAAGGTGTTGTGTCGTGGGGGTCTGCAATCTCAGGCTCGCTTGTAGTTCAGGAGACTGGTAGTGACACTGCGGATGGCGAGGGCATTGTCTACGTAACCGGCAGTCTCGCAAGCACTGATCAATCAGACACCGGCTCATTCACAGGTGATGTTTACATTTCAGGCACTACAGCAGCAATCGAGCAGGGCGTAGACATTCCCGCGTTCTCAGGGACTGTGCTCGTCGTCGGATCACTTGATGTCAATGAGAGCGGGGGGGATTCGGTCGTCTTCTCAGGAACCGTAGGTTATGCTCCGGTAACTGGATCATTAATCGTCTCTGAAATAGGAAATGATTCTGTAGCGTTCGTCGGGACTGTGACTGTATTCGGAGTGGTCGAAGCACAGGAATCACCAGATACGGCAGCATTATCAGGTAGCGTTACGGTCATCGGTACATTCACACCCCAAGAGGTTGGTGAGGATATTGTTCACATTACTGCTCTTCATATAGTTATGGGGCAGTTGGATACTGGTGAAGTTGGGGATGATCAGGCAGGGTGTGCTGGCATTGTTTATACGACTACCGCTGGTGTAATCAAAAAATATGTAATGCAGCAGCGGCAGATCGAGTTCTTCAGGGAACGAACAGATACTAAGATACTAGCCATCGCACCAAGAACCTCATTCGCACACTTAGAGGCGGAATGATATGAATGAAGTGATAAAACAGTCCTATGAAGAGTTTACAGTCCAGGTTTCGTTTGCTCTCAATCTTGCAAGTGGTGAATCGATTGTTTCTTCAACAGTAACTGCGGTTGATAAAGCAGGAACAGATGTCTCCAGTACGATTACTGATCAAACGACAGTGGTGCAAACATCAAACGCAGTGTCTTTAAAGGTTCGAGCTGGTTCTGCATCTATGAGTCCTTACAAGTTGACTTTTCGATGTGTTACATCAGCAGGGCATAAATGGGAGCATGATATAACTATGAGGGTACGGGAGAGATGAAAAAATTATTTATTATTATGGCAGTTTTAATGCTTCCATCAACTGTCTTTGGTGCAGCAGCATCAAGTTATCCGACCAAGGCTACCCCTGTAGGTGCCGACAAGGTTCTAATTAGCGATTCGGCAGACGCGTGGAAGGTAAAGAATGCGCCCTTCTCTGCATTTGTAGGCCTCACATCTCTCCCCACAGCAACCAACCAAATCATTCAAGCGACCGGCGCAGGCACATATGAGTGGACCTCCTCGGTTGCTGGGCTGATTGACGACACTGCCGGGAATGGGGACGTAGACAAATTGCTGAGTGCTGATCGGGTGGTCGATTTGATCGCTGCGGGCGGCGCATCATTCGCTTTCGATACTTTTCCAACCTATGAGGATTCGCCCCACGTAAGCGGCATTGCCCGCAATGGGACTACTGGGGCTATATACAGTGATACCGCGGGTAAGTGGCTTACATTCGCATTGACCGACAGCCTCGACCCTGCATCTGTCGGGGTATCTGATGACTTTTCCTCTGATACCTCAGCGAACTACACCGCAATCGGTGGAGGCATATCGGTATCTGGTGGAAATGCTGGAGGGTCTGGAACGTGGGCAAAGAATCTAGTATATCATGAGTCAACACTGGGGACTGCGAACCAAGAGGTAAGCGCGTCAGTCACATATAACGGCGCAACAGACAGCGCTGGAGTTCTGGCGAGAGTCTCAACCGGCACGCCAAAGACCGGATACATAGCGTATTTCGGAGAGACAGGAAAAGTCCTCTTGTCGTCTTTTTCTGGAACCACCGTAACCCCGATTGACACATATATAGGATCATACGCCTCTGGTACGTATACGATCAAATTGAGCGTGTCAGGGACCACGATAAAAGTCTATGTCGGCGGGGTTGAGAGAATATCTGTAACAGACTCAACCTATTCTGCGGGAGACTACATAGGCCTTATCTTCGACCGAGATAACACAGATTATGACGCTCGCGCTGACGATCTGCTGGGGGTCGCATTATGATGAGGGTTTTGTTTTTACTATTTCTCATCCTGACACCGTGCCAGTCATTTGCTGCAATGAATGCTTGGCTCGACAACTCCCTGACCAAATATCGGCAGGACGGCGAGGATGGGACGAGTGGGGCGCAATCGCTGACGATCAGGCTGGCAAAGAATGAAATAGAATCATTCCAGGTGATAATTTACGCTGATGGCGAATCCCTGACAAATGTCGATGTCGTCGTGTCAAATCTCACCAAGGGCAGCGATACGATTGATGATATCTACCTGTACAAGCAGCACTATCACTGGACAAAATCAGTAGACGTAAAAGGAGTGGTTGGCGACTGGACGGACATGGGGAGCGGGGTCTGGCGGAAGAACATCGGAGCTATTGAGCATGTATGGAGCGGCACTCCAAGCGCATACCACGATCAAGAGGTGGGGTTTTATTACGGGGGCACTGGGCAGTCGAATTGGCATGATGGCAATAACGAGACCGTGCTGGATGCTGCTTACAAGTGGAAATACGACGGGACATATCTGTCGGTTTATGCCCCATCAAACCCTGCAACCTACTATTCAGAGATCGACGCACCGAACCGCAAGTCAAGGGTAGACTATCCAACCGGGATGTACCCAGATGCACTGCTGCCAAAAGTCGATAGATACTTCGGAGAAACACGAAACACCTTCCCCTTCTCCGTGACGTCCGGCAAAGTCCAGGGGGTGTGGGTTGATCTCGGGACAACGACAACGACACCGGCAGGAGCCTATACCGGCACAGCGACAATATTGGCAGATGGCAAATCGAACATTGTCCTGCCGGTGACGGTCGAAGTGTGGGATTTTGTTTTACCCTCCACGTCATCCTTTCACTCTTCGTTCGTTTTTGAGCAATCCTATGCCACATACGGCCACGGCATGGACCAGGACCCGGCATTTAACGGAACCGCAGAGGCCGTGGCTCTCGCTCAAACTTACATGACGGCTTTTCTGTATCACAAGATGGGAGCGATACCCAGCGGCGGCAAATCAATGGTCGGGGCGTCATACATGCCGTGGGATGCTGTCAATAAAGTGTTGACTGTGGTCAACTGGGACCCCTGGCAGACGATTGTTGAAGGCGTGTTTGACGGCACCGCCATTACCTCAGGGCCATACGCAGGGGCAAAACAAGCATTCCGCCGCGTGCCTTCCGAGTGGCCTGCCGACTCTGCAACCAGAACGGATATTGATGCTGCTGATAAAGAGACAGCAGCGCGGCAGTACGTTCAGATTGTCTACGACAAATTTGAGGCAGAAGGATGGGACCCCTGGAACACTTTGGTTTTCGGCACACTTGACGAACCAAGGTGCGACCAGACGACCACTTGGCGAGGATCGACTTGGAATAAGTGTGATGCTGTTATAGACCAAGCGGAGGATGTTAACGCCGTCAACACTGGGGGAGCAGGAACCTTTAAGCAGGTATATACTAACTCAAAAATGCGAATAGGGCTTGAGGACTTCGCAAATCATGGTTTTTATAGTGCAAACTCATACACCTTTGTTTGCCCTGGATGGGATAAAACCTGTACTGTCGGCGGTACGAAGGTATCACGCGACACCTATCCAGGATATCCGAATGACGAGATGTGGGGGTATCTGGCCTGTGATAATAATGGTTGCTGGCTCACTGGTCCAGAGTGGTCCGGCGGTCAAATAGACTGGTCAGCCGATGCAAATCCGCTGTTCAATAGATTTCCCGGATTCATCTGGGCGAAGTATGAATTGACTGGGACGATCTACTGGCAAACGACCTATGATAATATCTATGGCCCTGGAAATGTGGCAGCAGCGGGAAATCCCTACGACGATATTTTCGTTTTTGGCTCGAACGGGGATGGGCATCTAATATATCCTGGTGTGGCAAGCGCGACAGGGAGGACAACTCTGGCGGCAGACACTCCCATCATTGGCGGGACGAACGATATCCCAATTGAGAGCATCAGGATGAAACACATCAGGGATGCTATCGAGGATTGGGAATATGCACACATGGTTTCTGTTGCAGATGGGAAAGCGGCGATGATGGCAATCATAGACGGCGCATTCACCGACGCAGATGTTGATGATGCATACTGGAACCTGACGACCGACGAGGCGACATTTTACGGGGTCCGCAATTCTCTTGCGGCTGTGCTTGAGGGAGAAGTTCCGCCCGATCCGCCAGCAGGCGCGGCATCCCTCAGCGGCGCGCAAGGCGCGGGGCTTGGCGGGACTGGAAGTGTGACGATATCCCAATGACCGGCGACGAGCGGGCGTTTCTGAAATTAAAATTTAACTTTTTGGGGGAAGAAATGAAGAGACTTTTGGGAGCATTAATGGCTGTTGGCTTATTGGCAAGTTGCTCAGTGAATTACAGTCCGACTGAGGTTACGTTCAGTCAGACCGGCAGCGGGACGATGAAGACCGATGCACAAGGCTTGACGACGGCTACGACTCCTACTCAGGACGCCAGTGGGTCGGCAGCAGCAGACGGTGGACTCGCCTCTCTTGGTGGGATCAGGGATGCAGTTGGCAAACTTGTACCGGATATGTCCAAGAAGACCACGACCTCGACGACCACGACCCAGATCAAAGAAGAGGTCAAACCGATCGAGCCCGTACCTGCGGCTCCCACCTTCCCTGATGAACCGGTTGAACCTGAAGGCCAGATCGAGGAGGTAGATTGATGTTCCGCCTTATCCTGGTCCTAGCCCTGCTCTGGGCGGTGCCGGCAGGGGCAGTAACTGTTCCGCAGTCCCTTAACGAATGCAACGCTCTCTGTGCTCAGTATTTCCCGGGAGGAGTGCCTGTCACACCGCCTGTCACACCTCCGTCCGGCAACAAGACATTCCCACATCCAATCACCTTCGAGCGCTCGACCGACCAAGGCAATGGCTCCGCAGGCATCCTGTTCAGGACCCTGCAGGCTGGCTCGATTACCTACGTCAGTGTCAACGGCGAAGTCGCTCGGCTCGGGACTCCGTACAAAGGCGCACCGGTCTTCCTGCTGACCAAGTCCGGCGACCAGTATGCTCGGCCGTTGGTGTTCGTGATCAAGATGGCTGACGGCGTGACCTACACTGCCAAGAGCGGAACGGCTTCTACACCGACTGAACCTGGGACTCCGGCAGGATCATATACACACAAAGCAGAGTATGATAGCTATGGGTCGAGGAACGGCCGATGGGCCTGGCGCATCAACAAGAAAGGTCCGGAGTTTGGGCCCGGGCCCATAAAGCTGGTGTTCTCCTCCGGCAAAGAGTTCGTGGTCAGTAACACATCAAAGAATTGCAGAGACCAGCCTTCTTGCAGCAGAAACTCCAAAGCGCCTATGTACGGCACGGTATTCAAGCCCGGGATTGGGCCGAATGGTGACGGCGACAGTGACACCGGGACGAGCCATGGAGGGGTCTATTTGCAAGGTCCTTGGAAGGACAACAGCCAAAAAGTAACGATTTATTGGTGACGAGATGCACACTTGTACGCGTTGTGGCCATAACTACACCGGCCCAAGATGTCCAATATGTAATTATCCAAACGAAGACTGTGATTGAACCTTACTTCAACTTTCAGGAGAAAGTTATGCGGGTGATTTCGGAAGACAGTTTGCAGTTGTTCAAGAAAAATGATGAAGGTTTGCATTTTGTCAAGGATCGGTATTGTAATGAGCCAGGACCATGTTTCTCATTCGATGATCATGGCAGAGCCGGCGTAAGTTGCGAGCGGTTTCGCTACCAACCAACAGGTGTAAAATTATGTATCAAATTATAATCTTATTCTTCTTACTTGTTGCTTCAATTGCTCAAGCCAAGCCAGCCACAGTAGTTAGAGTCATTGATGGTGATACGATTAAAGTCGTTGATGAGATTGGACTGACAACGATCAGGCTCTATGGCATTGATTCTCCAGAGAAGTCTCAAGCCTTCGGCCTTGCGGCTAAGGATTTTGTAGATGTTATGATCAAGGGTAAGGTTGTCGATGTGTTGCCAACTGGGGGACGTACATACGACCGGTCGGTAGCTGTGGTCATGCTCGGAACACAATGTGTGCAAGAACAACTTTTACTTGCTGGATATGCTTGGGTTTATCCGCAATACTGTAAGAAGTCATTTTGTCAGGCATGGGAAAAGCTTCAAGGTATTTCTGCTGGTAATCGAGTAGGATTGTGGTCTGGTCCTGCTCCAGTCCAGCCTTGGGTTTGGAGGAAGAAATGAATTTTGTTAAGATTTCTTATTGGGGGGCTGATCTTACTATTCCTGATTTTCTTGAACCTCTATGGCCTCATGATTTGCCTCCCGAGGCATGGCCAACATTCTGTGGAGCTGGCCAAGGTTGGGGAGATGCAATAGTGCCTGATAAAATAGGCAAGGTTTATCTCAATCCAGCTGGTCTTTGTCATGATGTTGAATGGTCTTGTTCAGCTAAGAATCTAAGTGCGTTCATGGGTGCGAATGGTAGGTTTTTTCTGAATTGTATAGAGTTGGTTCTTGCTTCTGATCTTGATTTATGGCCTAAGATTAAGATGTTGACTTCAGTAACTGGAATATATTTGACTGCAGTAAGTACAATGGGAATCTTGTTCTTTTCATGGTTTACTAAGAACCGTAAAGAAGATGTTAATCCATTGGAGAATCCTACAGTAAAAGATCGATTAAGAAGACTGGCTACTGCGAGGAATAATCATTGGGCGAAGATTCTTGACACTCGGTTACCTGATAATGAAGATGCGCTTTATAAAGACGACGAGAAGGAATATTAAATGCCGGAGAATGGAGGATTTACTTTTTTTGCTGGTGCAGCAGGAGCATTTGGAGTTATTCTTGGCTGGGCACTTTCTCTTGTTGGGCTTGGTGGAAAGATTCAAAAGACAAAGGGTGAGATAGAACGAGCACATACTCGGCTTGACGCTCATGATATTAAGTTTACTGCAAATGATTTAGTTCTTGCAGAAACAACTCAAACACGAATTAGAATTCTTGATTATGATCGTAGGCTATCAGAGATTGAAAATGCGATTAAGTCTGTTCTTAAAATGTTTGAAATGTCTGATGGAGAACCACGATTTATCACTAGGCCAACTTGTGCTGATGCTAGAGAAACATGTCATGAACGGTTTGAAGAAAAAATGGCAGCAGGTGCTGAAAGGTTTGGGAAACTTGAAAGTGAAGTTAAAGAAGTGAAGGAAGCTCAAGAGAAGAACTTAGAAACAATTCTTAAAGCAATTCAACAAATAAATCAGACTGTGAATTAATTATGATACTTAAAGATGGTAGTGAAATTCAAGATCTTCGTTGTGGCTTAATCTTTCAAGCTGATCCTACTGCTCCAAATCTTCTTGCAGTTCCTCCGATTGATGATGGTATTGATTTGCGATATCGAGAGTTGATCAGCAAATATCGAGTAAAGAAGTTCAAGGAACCTTTGCTTAATCAGGCTAAGTGGAGTGCATGTGGTGGATTTGGCTTCACTGCTTTTATGGAACATGAGCCTGGAATAAGAACTCTTGGTGACGAATGGGCTCTTGAGTTTTATTTCAGGTGCCAGGATAATGATCAGTGGCCAGGCTCAGAAAGACCAGGATCGAAACCAATTAGTTATGGAACGTCTCTTGCAGCGGTAATGCAAACTGCCAAGCAAGAAGGTTTGATTGAATCTTATTGTCGAGCACGAACTATTGATGAAGTAATCAGAGGTATTGATTATTATGGTTCTGCAATACTTGGGCTTGAATGGACTGAGGGTATGATGTATCCTCGGGAAGTGGATGGACTGAGTACTCCCGGTGGTGAAGTAGTTGGCGGACACTGTACTGCGGGAACATTTATTAATCTCCATCAAAACATTATTGGTGGGCCAAACTCATGGCCATATTGGAACCTTTTGCGTAATGGATACTGGGTAATGGACCTTGATGATTTTGCTGAGGTATTTATGAAGCGCGGTGGTGAGTGTGCTTTTGCGCGAAAGGCGGTGAGTTAATGGATATAACACAAGCCTTGTTTTGGCTGACTTTGACAATCTATCATGAGGCTAGAGGGGAGTCAGTTGCTGGACAGAAAGCAGTTGTCAAGGTTATTCTCAATCGAGCGAAGAAAAATAACTGGCCAGTATCGAATGTTGTGCTATCACGAAAGCAATTTAGTTGTTTTAATTTAGGTCTAGATCATCCATCTGTTTGGATTAGAAATGTTGTCACCTCAGCAAAGGTATTGGAAAATGCTCAGGCAGGATTCAATGAATGGTTGGCTGGTGATACACTTTATGGTGCAACACATTATTATGCTTTATTGGGTATGCCGAACCACCAACCACCATACTGGATCAAAGGTATGAAATTCATTGTTGAAATTAAAGGCCATCGTTTTTATCGTGAAGGATAAATTATGTCATATAAACCTGGTGATTATTTAGTAATCTGTGATCAATGCGGTTTTCAAAGATATGCATCTGAATGCAGAATGACTTGGGATAAGTTGTTTGTTTGTGCTGATACATGTTGGGAAGAAAAGCATCCACATTATACTGATCCGAAGCCGTTAGGTGAGAAGCAAAGTGTTCCTGTGCATAGGCCTGAACCAGAAGAGAATTTTATAACTACACCAATAACTCCAGATGATTTATAAGGAAAATTATGGCTACCTTTGAATATTTAATAAATAAAGTAAATATTCTTATTGATAATCCTGCAATATTTGATCATTTAGGCGATTTTATTAATCAGGGTGTTTATGAAATTGCAGGCGGAATGCCTTCGTTGTTGGATGGAATTGAGGATCCATTACCAAATTCGCTTACTCCACCATTGCCTGAATTGTTTACAATAGATACTGTGACAACTTCAACTAGTGCTGCTTATGTAAATATGCCAACTAATTTTCATAGAGACTTGCAGTTTGTATCATCATCTACTGGAAGTGAGATTGATATAGCACATTCATTTATTGAATTTGCAGAAACTTATCCATTGCTGAATAAATCAGGAAGAATTTCTGAATCTATTGAACATGGAGGAAAATTATATTATCAAGGTATTCCTACAAGTAGTGAAACTGTAACATTACATTATTATCGAAAACCAGTTAATATGATTAATGATGATGATACTCCAGATGGAATTCCAGAACATTTACAAGAAGCTCTCTTAGTTAATTTTGGTGCATGGAAAGCATATGAGCGGCTTGAGGATGATAAAGATGACGAAATGAAAAATACACTTAAATATAAAAGATTTTTCCTTGAAGCCATGCGAACTCTTGAACTAACTATTCCATCATATACTCGTGGATTCATGCTTAGATAAAAGGAGCTAAAATGAAGCTTTCACTTGGGCCTTTTAAAGGCATGAATAATCGCGCTGAAGATCATGCGTTACCAGTTAATTCAGAAGATTCAAGTACGATGGTTAGAAATGCTGTAAGTGTTGATTTTACTAATGCAGGTAAGATCAAAATGAGGAACGGTAGTACGAAGAAATGCAGTGGGTTTGATATAAAATATGGCTTTGCTTGTTCTCAAGGACACTTTATTGTTGAAGGTACAACACTTAAAAAAGTCAATACTGATTGGACAAAGATTGATATTTTAGGTGGAGTACTTGGTGATACCTTTACTTATTATGAGCATAATAATGAATTGTTTTTTAGTGATGGTTTGAGAGGAAAAAAGATTCTGAATGGTGTGGCTCAAAATTGGGGTATGAGTAATCCGACTGCTCCAGTAGTTTATAGCTCTTCTGGAATATTTGGAGCAGGAGTTTATTTATGTTGCCTGACTTTTTATGATGCACTTGATAATGAGTCTGGATCAAGTGATATTACATCAATTTCAGTTATAGATAATAGTAGTGTTGTTTTTACAAGTCTTCCATCTTCAAGTGATAGTCAAGTTATCGGAATTCGTTTGTACATGACTACTGCGAATGGTCAAGTCTTTTATCAGTGTGGAGATGTTGTGATTGGCACACTGAGTTATTCTGTAACACTTGCTTATGATGGTGGAAAGGTTCTTGAAACTTTATTTATTACAAAGCCACCAGCGGGGCAAATTATTCGAGAACATAATGGTAGACTTTTGATTGCAAAAGATAATTTGCTGTATGTGACTGAAGCATATTCAACTGATCTTGTTTCTCAATTAAGTAATAGTGTTTTTCAATTCAGCGAGAATATAACTGTAGTTGAACCTGTTGATGATGGTGTTTGGATTGTAGCAGATAAGACTTATTTCTTTGCTGGAAGTGGTCCAGAGAACTTTCAGCAATTAACTAAACTTGATTATGGTGCGTCACTTGGTACTGGGCAAAAACGATCAGATGGAAATGTTTATTGGTTTTCAACGCGAGGTTTAATAATGGCAGGAAATGGAGGAGAAATAAAGAACATACAGGAGGAGCAAGTAGCACCAGATTACAGTGATAAAGGAGCTATGTTGATTCGGGAAGAAAATGGTATGAAACAGGCTATAACAAGTCTTAAAGATGCATCAATGTCATCTATGGCAGCAAGTAGTTGGATAACTGCTGAACAAATTCGAAGAGAGGCATAATGAATAATGATTATAAAGTCGGGTTCGTTTACACTCCGACGCATGTAGGCGAGGATGGGCAGATCATTTCTCAGCAAGAGGTACATAATCTCATGCCTGGAGATATGATTACATACATGCTTAATGCAGTATTGAGAGGGGGAAGTCAATATTCGACTTACTATCTTTCACTATTTGAAAATAATTATACTCCACTGGCAACGGATACAATGACTACGTTCATGGATGCTTGTGGAGAGAATACTGGATACACTACAACTGGTACAAATCGGTTGACATTGACTTTACCATCACCAGTAGCTGGATCAATTACTACATCGGCATCACCAAATGAGTTTGCATTTACAGGGGCAGCGACGATACGAGGGGCATTTATTACGACTGGAATAACTAGAGGATCAAATACCGGCTTGCTAGTTTCGGCAGCTTTGTTTGCATCTCCGTTTACTATGGCCAATCTTGGTGCATTACGAGTTCCGGTCGGGTTCGCACTCGTTTCGGCATAAGGAGAAATTATGTCATTTACTAACTACGGCGAAAATCTCCTTATTAACTGGACATTTAATACTGACTCGGTAACTCGACCTACGGCTTGGTTTGTTGCAATTCACACAGCTGACCCAACTGAAACTGGTGCAACTGCTGAGATGATCGTTGGCACCGACGCTGACTATATCCGCAAGGCTGTTACTATGGGAACATCAACAACCGGATCGTCTGCCAGCACAACGCAGGTTGTATTTACACCAGCAGTCGCAGCAGGGACATACACGGTAACTCATGTAAGCATTTGGACTGCGGCTACAGCAGGAAATTGTATTATGTATGGTGCTCTTGCAACTTCACGAGCGATAAGCAATGCTAGTCCATTAACTTTTGAAATTGGCGAAATCATCGCCGCACTGGATTGAGGTGAATAATGGCTCTTAAAGTAAGCACAGGTTTACGTAATCATATGCTCGGTAGCGATGACTTTGCCACTGGCATGAGCGGGTTTCTTATTAAGATTTATGGTTCTGCAACAAGTCAGGCAGCAGCAGATGCACTTATCCCAGCCACGGCTGATGCAGCGATTGGTTCGGCAACTTTGCTTTGTACTATTTCTGTAAATGGTGGTGGTACAGGCGGGACGTTCGACGCTCCTGCTTCTGGGGTTGTTGCTAAAGCTGCTGCTGAAACATGGACCGGAACGAATGTCGCATCCGGATATGCTTCGTTCTATCGGGGCGTGTTGAGTTCTGATACAGGAGTTTTAAGCACCACAGAAAAACGGGTACAAGGAACTGTCGGAACGGTCAGTAAAGACTTGATAATTGGCAACTCCTACATGACCATCGGCAATGTACAGCCTATCAATGCGTATAACATCGGGTTTCCGGCGGCATAATGGCTGATATATATACATATCTTTCAAGCAAGAGCATAGGTAGTCTGAACGGCTTAAGCCTATGCTTTAATTCTTCTGGAACAAGGGCTTACTTTGTCTCAACAGAAGTTGTCCCCAATCGTGTACGAGAACTAAGTCTCTCAGTTCCATGGGATATAAGCACAGCAGTATTTACCGGAGATACCCTTTCTCCCACAACATATCTGTATTCCTGTTTCATTGCGCCGAATGATAGTGCTTTGTATATTTGTCAAAGTCAAAGCTATGGAGTATTTAATGTCTATCAGTATTCTCTCGCTGGGGGATTATCTACTGCATCATATGTAGGTGTGAAAAATTTTACAGATGCAGCAGGAACGGGATCATACTGGATTCATTCCGGGATGTTCGAGCCTACAGGGCAGCAGTTGATTCTTGCTGTCAATACAACAGGTGGGGGGCTCTATTTAACAAAATATAACTTATCATCTCCATTCAACATAAGTTCAGCAATAAAGGTTGATGCTGAGTATTTCTTTACTGGAGCGTTCACTCCACAAATATTCGCATCTCCAACAGGTAAGCGAATATATACAGTAGACGCTGTGCCTGGAGTGCTTTCCAGGTTCGACCTTTCAACTCCGTGGGATTTTTCTACCCTCACAACAACAGATTCTTTTGCTACAGGAATTGATCATATTACAGGTGTGTTTGCAAGTGAAGAGGTTGAGAAGTTGTTTCTTCTTGTAGGAACTAGTCCAGGAAGTATCAGGGAGTACTCATTTACTCCTGTTCCAGTAGAGTTTTGGACGAATTTCTCCGGGCAGACTGAGATACTGGTATGATCACCTTCGATGGTGATCGCAGCCTTAAGCGTAGATGGTTTGCCAAGAAGAAACTCGCACAGATCAAAGAAATGGATATTCCGGCTGCCTGTCCGATCTGGGACGGATTCAGGTTCAAGGTATGGCAACTCAACAAGGATCTTGATGGAGGCAGGGTGGCTGCTCCTATGGGTGCGGTTGTAACTTGCTCGACTCAGGATGGCATCAAGATTGCCGTTGCCGACTACTGGGCAGGCGGATTCAATCCAGCGCAGGATCTGTATGTGATGTTCAAAGACTTAGGGGTTGCTGGGGAGTTCACTACATTTTTTAATAGTTCTATTGATCCGTTGACTGGTTATTATCCTATGAAATTTGTTCCATCTGTGAACAGTTCATATTTTGGTCTTGTTGATGGCGATACCTCAGGACCAGATACAGTCTTAGTAGAGGATTATTCTTCCTATCCTGTATTGCTTCCACAAGTCGGGGAACTATATAACATTCTTGTATCGGATTATTTGTTATATGACTTTACTGAAACCGGAGGCATTGTCTGGTGGCAGCAGATGTTTGAGAAAAATACCTCATTTTATATTGCCAACGGAAGTCAGCAAAGCAGAATAGACTGTGTAGCAAAGCGGATAGAGTACGCCGATGGGTATGCTCCTTGGGTAACATATTATAAAACAGGAGCAGATAGATACACTTCAGCGCACAACACATGGTTGTATGATTTCGTCGGTGACCCTCTTCAGAAAACGGTTGGATATACTATTGACGTTATGGCTGGGGTGTCTGGCAGTATCAGGTTTATAGATATAGTTACAGACGAAATCCCAATTACATTAAGAAATATTTTTGTAACATCAGAAAACGATGGTTCCTGCGAACCTGTAGGATCTTACGCATTTGACGGTACATTATTTCACGCTGTGAATGCCTCTACCCATCTGTACTCATCTGGACATGAATTATGTGAAGCGTCTGAATATTATGACGATAATCCAGAGCATGATCACTGGAGGTTGTTTTATTCGATGGTCGTAAATGGTAATGTCAATCTGGTAAATTCAAGTCAGTTTCTTGCGCTACTTGACGACCTTGCAACAGAGGACTGTCTAACTGACTGGTTTAATGCAAAAAGGATGTTTGAGCAATTGGTTGGTGCATTTCCAAATACGATTCATACTGTCCCCTATGACTCTGTGATGTTCCATGACCATGCTGGGATTATCTACACATGGACTCGGAAGTACGGCGCAGTCAAGTTCACCGCGACAGGGCTATTCCTCGCAACCGTCCTTGTCCCTTCACAGGTATCAGGAGAGGAAGGAGTACGACCGGATATTACCTACGCCGGGGTGTTCGACGATACCCATCTTTACCTGTGTGTCAGCAACAAGGTCAAGGTTGGGGTTAGGGCGGTGCATTATGGCTCTCCATTTACTGGATGGACTGCCTTGCCTGGATGCTCTGATGGTGTCGATCTTATCAGCGTCCGTCCTTGTATGGTCACGCCTGAGAAAATATTTCTGATTGGAGTCGTTAAGTATACAGTGAATGATGTTGAGAAGTACGCATTTGCTTCGCTAAACTGGATTCCTGAAAGTACAGATTTGTGGCAGATAATGGGCGAACTTCCTTTTCCAGTTGGAAATGCTGACAACTTTGCTCTCGGTCTTTATGGTGATGACCCAAGGGCAGATGCTCTCGCATCATATCAATGTCCTCCAATTGTCCCACAAAGTCCGGTCGGGCCTTATGATAAATACGCAATAGGAATGCCATGAGCATACTAATTAAAGATTATAAATATGAATTAGTCACTAGATATGGTGGAACAGCTGGCACTGAGGGTTACACTTCAACGACTACCGGAACGTCTGGCCAGTCTACCTTGAGTTACTACTACATCCCTGATGGTTGGACTCAATTAGAGGATGGCCAATGGATAGACGAGACTGGTGGGCTAGTGACAGGCTATACCATGACGAGCAAGGGGATTTTCTATCCTGACGGCTTCATTGGTGATGCTCCGCCTGATGGAACAAGGTCAGGAAAAAAAGGTATCTATCTAGCTACGACACTGCAAGAAAACGATATGATGCGGGCACTGTACCCGAACGACTGGGATGGGACAGTTACCGACATGCAAGCACGGGTCAACCATCACAACATCGTCTGGTATCAAGGCAAGAGTGAACTTGGGGTGCCTAAATACTCATACTCTGATGGGAGTTATCTCGCGTTCTGGGTTGGTTTTGTTGGCTACGGATTGTATCACTTTGTTGAGTATGAAAACTCTAAGCCTACGCAAACGCTTTCTGAGGATTCTACAGGATTTGATCAGGAAAACTATGATACTTTGATGGACGAGATTCTTCAAGATGGCAAAGTATCGTGGACCTCATTGGAAGACGAAGAAGGTGAATCATGGGACGGCATTTTTGATATTGAAATGGCTGATGGGTATGACACCCCCATAATTCCATCAGGCAGTGATACTTATAATGATGGGACTCCTCTCGTAGGAGACCAGACCGTCCCTACCTCGACTTACACTGTCGAAACCACCATGCCAGCGCAGGAGCCTACGACCAGTGTAAACGAGCCACTGACTTATCAAGAGATACTGCAACTAACTAATAGTGGCTGGAATACTTGGGCACGATCAATAAATCCTCTTAATGCTGGAACATTTATCAAGTTCACTGCAGCGTCAGGAGTAACAAGTGCTTGTGTTAGCATATCAACTAAAGGCATGGAAGGAGCTGGAGTAGCGAGGTTTTCGCATGGTATTATCTGTGATCAGAATGGAGTGAGAGTGTATGAAAATGGAACCATGGTAAAGACCATGTTTTCAGTACAAACTGAACTGACAGAAATTAGAATTTATCGTCAATCTGATAATGTAATTGTTTACATGGCTAAGACTGATGAAGTTTCTGTTGTTCACACTAGTACAGTTCCTACAGTATCTAGATTGCTTCAACTTTATGCTTACGGTTATCTTTACACAGCAGGCGATAAGGTAACATCCGCTGTATTTAAAACTGGTGAAGTCCAGTACGGGAGTGTCTGATGATAGGTTATGGAACACTGACAATCCAAGATTATGAAGTGCTGATGACAGGTGTTGGTACGCTGACACTAGACAATCTCCAAGTAGCAAGCGTCACAATGTCAGGGGTTGGCGAGATGGTTGCCACGGCATCGAGCAATTACGGCTATGCATTGTTTCCAGCACTGGCTGGATTTGGTGGAGATATCACCAGTTACGGTGCAGGAGATTCATCGTTTCCCTCAATGCAGTCCTATGCCGAGGGTGGACTGTATGTGCCTGTGTTGACTAACTATGGATTTTCAACCTTTCCCAGTCTGGTATCTTCTGGCATTCTCGGCACCATCTCTTATCTTGACGGCGATGCTGACTTTCCGGCAATGCTTGCTAAGGGTGGTGAAGGAGAATATGGAGAAGGTACGGCTTATTTTCCTGCTCTTGCTTCTTCTGGTATTTATGATGCAACTCCGTTCGAGCGTAAGCTCTACAGCTTCTGCTATACATTGGATGCATTTGGTCATCGTCCAGTTTTTGTTGTCGTGCTTGACAATTCCGGCCAGATTGTCGATACTATCACAGGCAGCCATATATACATCTCCCAGTTGCTGGCTTCCATGCAGACGACTGACACATTCACGGTTATCGGATCCTTTCTTGCTTCATTCGATACTTCTATAATAACAGGTGATGTAGTTATTGCTACTTCTGGTATTGCTGCAACAATTGACAATGTTGCTGCACTTGATACGACTGCTCGAGTTTGGGTAGTTAATATGGATACTAATGCAACTGGTCAATATGATAATTATGGTTATCTTTCTTTCTATTCACATGAAGGTAAAAACTATGGTATAGCAAGAGATGGTATTTATGAATTAACTGGAAGCACTGATAATGGAATTAAAATAGATGCACTGATTGATTTTGGCCGATCTACATTAGGGTCGGATTATAAGAAGAGAGTTACTTCAGCGTATTTAGGAGTAAGTTCAAGCGGAAAACTTTTACTCACAGTTGAAGCTGATGGACAGACTCGTACATTTGAAATGAAAGATTCAAGTACTACAATGACAAAGCAACGTGTTAATATGGGAAGTATGCTTTCTGGCCATTATTGGGATTTTATACTTAAAAATAATGGTTATAGTTTTGATCTTGATAGTATTATGTTTGAAATTATGCAATTAAATAGGAGACTTTAATGGCTACTGCCGCAGAGATTATAAATCAAATTATTGAAAATGCCATTACTACTGCAAATACATCAACTGAATCGGCACAAGATGCTGCGGAAGATCTTATTAGAAGTAATGCAGGTTTTTATCTTACTCCTCCCACAACTGCTACAGGATTTACTGTTGAAGCAATAGAACCAGAAATACCAACAGTCGATGATTCAAAATATAATTATGAAGCAGAACGTGATGCATTGATTGCCCTACTGTCTAATCAGTTAGCAAACTTTTTTGCTACTTATTATCCTCTGACAAGTGATGCATTTGATGAAGCCACAAATTGGTTAGTAAATACAATTACTAATGGTGGAACAGGGATACCTGATGCACTTGAAGATCAAATAATTCAGCGTGAAAGAGACAGAATTATTAGGGATGGGCAGAGAGTTTCTAGTGGTATAGCTGCTGGATATGCTGCGAGAGGATTTTCACTTGTTCAGGGACCAATGATTTATGATCTTAACCAAGCAACATTTGAACAGGCAGGCAGGATCGGTATTGCAACAACTACAGTTGCTATAAAACAAATTGAGATAGCCATCGAAACTATTAAGTTTGCAATCGGTAAGGCTATTGAATCTCGGCTGACAGCAATGCAGGCAGCAATTGATTATATTAGAGCGCTGGCAGTAGCTCCTGATGCAGCGGCAAGAATCGCAGCATTAAATACAGATATAAAAGCTAAGATGATGAGTGCAGCAGCAGACTGGTACAGAGCAAGACAGAATCGTGATCAAATGGTTTTGCAATCGAAACTTGCTGAAATGGGTGCTGGAATTGAGGTGTATCGTCATAGAAGAGATAATGCTGTGCAGGGTGGGCAAGTTAATGTTCAGGCACTTGCTGCTGCTGCGGATGTTTTTGCTAAGACTGCACAGGCTGCCTTAACATCTTTGAACAGTGTTGTTTCTCAATCTGTTAGTGCATTTGAATAATAAAATTAATCTGCGAGGCTAAAATGGCTTTGAATCAAACTGAAGAAGAGAAGAAAAGAAAGTTAAAATCCGCGCCTTGGCTTAATAGAAGTAATCCTATGAGTACCTATAATGAAGAGGGTAAGCCAATAAAGCTGAATCAAACTCCTCGTATAATTAATGCAATTGATAATTTAAAAAATACAGCAGAATATAGAAAAAGTATTAATGATCCTTCAAAGGCATTTGGTGCAGAAGCTTCGACTAATGAACCAGGAATAACTTTGAAAAATATTCAAACTCCAGCAAGACAAACTTCTCCACTTGGTGAGCCGAAAGTACCGAAATTATATGAAGATCCAACAAGTTTAAACTTGCCAAAAATTAATGAAACTCCTAATACTCAAAGAGATTCAGAACTAGGCAAGATGACTGTATCAACTGAAGGCGATATAGTCACTTATGATATTGGTGGAAATACTCTTTCATATAATCGGAATGATAATGATAGGCAAAATAAAACTAATTTAGAAAGAATAAATTCAAATGGTAGTCAACGAGTTGGTAATTTGGACATTACCGTTGATCCAAGTGTACCAATAAATGAACGAGGTCGAGGCCTGGGTAATATGATGGGGCCAGCTGGTACACCAACTTGGGATGATTATCATAAACAGCAGCAAGCTAGATATGATGCTTATGCAAATGCTCAGAAAGGTAGATTCTTTGGAGCAACTCCATTAGAGTCAGAGCAACCTGTAGATAATAGTATTGGTGGAATGTTTGTACGAGGTCTGCAAAGTAAAAAAGATAGATCTGATGCACAAATAATAAATGCTGAAGCAGATCGAGATATGAATCGTGCAAATTTTCTTTCTACTTTAGATCGTAATCAGATTGCAAGAGATCAACTTTCTCTTGATGCAGATAAGAATCGTATTGATGAGCAGGGAGTTATTGCAGAAAATAAATTGCGGGGTATTCAGGGTGATGTGTTGCAAAATCCGCCTATTAAAGAAAACCCATTAAAGCCTTTAGTAATTGAAGAACCTGATCCGAACGATCCTACTGGGATGGCTAAGAGGCAAGTAATTAAAATGCCAAATGCTGAAGGTACTGGATATGTTGATAATATGCCAACAGCAACTACTACACCACAAGTTACTCCTGAACAAAGAACTAAGATCAATGCCTTGATTAAAGCTAATCCAAACATTACTAGAGAAGCTATTCTTCAGAAAATCGCTAATGGAGAAATATGATGGATGAGTTTGATAAGATGTTTGGAATTAGTAATGAAGATGAACCAGACGAGTTTGCTAAGATGTTTGGTGCTGCTGAGTCAGTAAATAAACCTGCATCAACTGATTCTGATTTCATACCTGGTGTTCAAAGAGGACTTCAGAATCTTCAAGCATCTGCATATGGTGCTACTGCACTTGCAGGATCAGGATTGAAAAAGCTTGGTGCTGAATCTGTTGGCCAGAATTTGCAAGACTTTGGTATGGAAGGCTATAATAGAAATATTGAAGAAGCCAAACAGTATCCTAAGAAACATTCCTTTAAAGATATTTATACTGGTGAAACTGGAATTGGTGGTGCTGTTGACTGGGCACAAGGAACTTTAGGTGAACTTGTTCCAAGTATGGCCGAAGCAGCAGTAGGTGCGATTGCTGGATCTGTTATAGCTCCTGGTCCAGGTACTGTTGTTGGTGGTTTGGCAGGCAGAACTTTGCTTAAGAAAGGAATTGATGAAGCTATTAAGCAGTCAGTTAAACGTGGAATTGGTGACTTAACAGAAAATCAAGTAAGAAAGCAACTTACTGGCCAGGCACTGAAGAAGTTTGGTGGCAAGGTTGGTATTGCTGGATCAGTGATGCCACTTGAGTCTGGTGGAATGTATGCAGAGTTGTTACAAGAAAAAGGCATTGATGCTCCTGAGACTGCCTTACTGTTTGGTGCTTTGGCAACATCACTAGAGTTTGCTGGTGGTAATAGTAAGTTAGTAGATACATTTGTAGATGCTCTGAGTAAGGGTTCTACTGGAATGGTTAAAAAATCTGCAAAGGAATTGCTTACAAACATTCCTCAAGAAGCCCTGCAGGAAGGTGGGCAAGAGCTGCTTAGTGTTCTTAATACTGTAGCAAATACAGATGAGAAGTTACTGACTGCTGATAATATTGAACGCATTATTGAAAGCATGGCCGCTGGTGCTGTAGGCGGTGGGGCTGGTGCAGCAGTTAATGCAGGCTTCTCTACACAAGCAAAAGATCCTGGACCTGGAAAGACTGATGCAGAGATTGAGCTTGACAGAAGAGCGGCGAATATTCTTAATTTGAAAGAAGATGAACTTGCTAAGAGTATTCAAACTTTAAATGAAACTCTTAATTTAAATAAAGAAATTCTTGATGATCCTTATAAACTTGATCAGAAGGCCAGAGAGTTAAATGTTGATCCGGCTGAATTGATTAGGAAGACTATTGAAGATAATAAAAATAGTCAGAACCTTTTAGATCGAATTAATTCTGGAATACAGAAGAAAGAAGAACTTGCTAAGAAGGAATATGAAGCTCTTTCTCCTGAAGAGAAGGAAGTAAAAGAAATTGAAAATAAGTTAGCTGAGAAGAGAATTGCTGATGCAAGCCAGCTTAATGAAAGGATTACAAATATTGATAATGAGATTACAACTCTCTCTGAACAATATAATAAAAAGTTTGATCCATATGCATTAGATGCTAAAACTTCACCTAGTGTAGAAGAAAGAAAAGTAATTGAAGATAAACTTATTACATTGAACAAAAGGCGTAATGAGTTACTTGATAAAGAAACGCCTGAGGTTAAGAAGGCTTTTGCTCCATACACTACTAGAGATGGTAGGCAGAAATATCTTGAAGAACTTTTTGGGACAGTAAATGTAGGAGAGAAGGTTGGTATAGAAAAAGATGCTGCTGAATCTTTTCAAAATTTTGAGGCTAATAATTTATTGCCTGTAGAAATGGCTAATTATGCAAATGGTTTAATTAAGCTCAAATCTGATCAACAAACATTAGATTCTGAACAGCAAACACTTAAACCGCTTGAAGAAAATAATTTAAAACAGATTGAAGATTATGCAAATTATATAAGAAAGATTGGTGAAAGGTTTACTCCTCCAGAGCAGGCTATTATTGAAAATTATTGGCAAAGCATTAAGAAGGAACTAACTCTTCGCCGAGAAGAAATGACTCCTGGAACAGAAGCGTTCATGCGGAAGAAGTTCTTTGAGACACAGCTTGCTAATATTGAAGGTAATGTCAAAAGTGATACAGCAGCACAAGCTGGAGCAAAACAAAATGTTGTTACGTCTTTAGCTAAGCAGAACAAACGTCAAGCATGGTTTCAACAAATTGCTAAAGATCTCGGAGATATTCCGACATCAAATAGGCAATCAGTTGAAACTGAGGTTCCTAGAAACTTGCCTGGAGGTTTGCAGAGTAGGTTCACTAATGAACGGCAAGTAGGTAGTGCTCCACAGTTTCAGGTAGGTGAAGAGCAAGCAGTTGAAAAACTTTTTGATCAAAAAGTAATTAAAGATAAAAGTACAACAGGATTTAAGTCTAGATCTAAATTGATTAGTATGTCAATTGATGATTTTCTTTTACTCGCTGAAGAAGGCCAGAGTGAAGATAAAGCAGATGGTATTCAAGAACTTATTCAAAATGGAACTAAATTTAGTGATGTTCCATATCTCTTAATTAATACTGATGATATAAATAATCCAAAAGTTATTGGGCATGAAGGTAGACATAGAGCAAGAGCTTTAAAAGCATTAGGATATAAAACAATTCCTGTAGATTTTAGAGCAACTTCTATTCGTTGGAGTGAACAAAATAATCCAAATAAATTTGATTATAAAGATTCTTGGCCCACAACATTAATAAGTCAAAATGGAAAAAATCAAGTAGCTTTTCCTGTTAGTAGAGATGCTGCAGGAAAAGATTTTAATTCACAGTTTCAAACAACTGAAAATCAAGAAGCCTTAGGTAAAGTAAATTTTGCTGATATTAAACTAGCTTTTCCAGTACAAGAAATAAATCAATCTACTGATGGAACAATATCAGTTAGATTTAAGAATGGTCAAGGTTTAACAATTAATAGTATTCAAGGAGCTGGTCAAGGTCTTGTTAAGTTAGCAATTGAAACTGGGCAGATGTCAAAGGATGGAAAAATTCTTGGCATTACGATTGGAAATGAGATTCTTCTTGATGAAAACTTTGCAGACAACAAGACTCTTTGGCATGAGAACAAGCATGTCCTTGACAATCTTGGGCTGATTACAGAAGCTGATGATAGTGCATTGAATAAGGAGTTTAATAAACTTCGCAAAGCAGGTAAGCTTGATTTTGCTCTGAGTACTCACAAAGATACGAAGCAGAGGATGGTTGAAAATCGTGCGAACATGTTCGCGCAGATTATGGTCAACAGAGCAGAATACAGAAACACTGCGTTTGGTAAAGTGATTCAACGAGTAATGGACTTCTTCCAGCAGTTATTAAGCTTTGGTAAGCAGACTGTTTCTGGTTTAGCTCGTGAAGTAGAAAGCGGAAAGCTTTATGAGCGCCAAGCTGAGGCACTCCGTGAAGGTATGCCTATGTTCGAGGTTCGTGAAGCCCCAGTTCAGAAGATTAGCGATGATGTTTATCATCAAATGTTCAGCGAACGAAATAGTTTGGTCCGTACAATCGGCCAGACTCTTCGTATGCGTGGACATGAAATTAAGCAACTCCTCGACAAGGGATTGGGGTCTATATCAACTAGACTTAAGAATGTAGATCCAATGCTCCGTTCAGAGATTAGAAACCTCGACTTTCGGACAGCCCAAAAGATTGTAACTGCATTACGAATTGCACATCCACTCCTTGAGAAGACTAAGCAAATGAGTCCGCAAGACAAATTTGTTTGGGATGCAGCGAGGAGAAATTCAGACGAGGTTAAGATAAAAGAGATTGCAGCAAAGTACAACATGGCTGCTGATCAAGAAAAGTTACGATCAGTCTTGGATCAAATTCGTCAGGATGCAATTGATGTTGGTTACGACGTAGGTTTTATCGAAGAATACTGGCCTCGCATAATCAAGGATCAAGAAGGCTTCTTGCAGGCAACTAAAGGAATTTCTCAACGCCCAGTTATTACTGATGCAATCAAAGTTTATGCAGACAAACTGGGTATGACAGTTGAAAAGTTTGAGATTGAATATCCTGAACAGGCAGCAGATATTGCAAGCAACACAATACTTGGCAGGAACCTAGGACTTGGTGGACCAGGAAACATTCAAGCCAGGCAATATGAAACTGTTCCACCAGAATTGAATAAGTTCTACATGGATAGTGATGCAGCATTGATGCAATACATCTATAGTATGACGAAGAAAATAGAAGCAAGACGTTTCTTTGGTAAGGTTCCAGAAAGAATAGCAACCCTGAAGACTGAGAAGAAACGAAAGCAGGTAATGCTCACAGAGTATGAAAAATCCAACAATACTGCACGCATAGAAGATGTTTCTGGCGACCTCTTGCGAATTGAACAAGAATTGGATAAGTACAAACTGCAAAGAGATTACACTGAGAATATTGGAACATATATTAATGACTTGCGAATGTCTGGTAGAATCCAAGCAGATGATGAAAAAGTAGTTAGGGATATTCTTGATGCTAGATTCCACGAACATGGAGCTACAGGAATAGTTAATGCATACAAAAATATGTCATACATCGACGTGATGGGTTCGCCTATATCTGCGCTGACTCAGATTGGTGATTTGGCTTGGGCGATGTATGTTGGCAAAGTATGGACACCACGTGGACTTGCTGATACGATTAAGAATGTTGGTAAGGCCATAACTAAGAAGTCTGAAATAACTAAGGAAGACCTCGGGATTGAAAGGATAGCCCAGGAATTTGCAGATGGAACTACGTTAGGAAATGCAGTAAGTTGGGTATTTAAAAAAGTCGGACTTGAAAGAATTGATTCGATAGGCAAGGAGACATTGATCAACAATGCATTTAGTAACTACAAAGCTATGGCCAGCACTGAGGATAGACGGCAAACATTATTGAAGGAAATCAAGCCAATATTTGGTACACAGTCTGAGAGTGTAATAAATGATTTGCTTGCAAACAATCCAACAGACAATGTAAAGATGTTGTTGTATCATAGATTGCTTGACTTCCAGCCTGTGGCGCTTTCTGAAATGTCAGAGCAATACCTAAAGAGTGGAAATGGTCGAGTATTTTATATGCTCAAGACATACACACTCAAACAGTTTGATGTTTTCCGAAATGAAGCCTGGCACAAAATTAAGACTGGCGAACGGGATCAGGTTATTGAAGGAATTGGTAACATGATCAAGCTGGTGAGTTTACTGACACTTGCTAATGCTGGAGCGGATGAATTGAAGGATTGGATGTTGGGAAAAGAAACTAAGTTTGAAGACAACGTGATTGAAAACTTTCTAACTATGGGTGGAGCATCAAAGTTTGTAAGGATGCAGACTACTAGAGAGGGGCTAGGATCTGGATTAATAGGACAAATTTTGCCACCATTCAGATTTGTAAATTCCATAAGTAAGGATCTTAACCAATTGTATGGAGCTTACATTACGGGAGATACAATAGATTTTGATCATGCCAGAATTGTAGAGTCCATTCCGATTGCAGGCAAACTCTACTATTGGCATTACGGACGAGGTGAGGATTACAAAAAGTCTAGCAACGAACAAGAGTTTGGAAAGGGCAGCAAGGAAGTAGACATATTCAAGAAGCAACTTGAAAACTCGGAAGACAAGCGAACTTTCTTGAATTCAAACCTGGATGGATTCAAACAAATGAAAGTGCATGAAAATTTTCAATCCGCACTAAATCGGAACCAGGCAGTAATTAATAAGTTGAAAAAGATTGATCAGACAACAAATGTTCGTGAAAGGCTTGGACAGTTGCAACAGCAACGAGAGGTGATATTGAAAAGATATTTTGAAGTAACAAATACGGTGCAATAAAAAGATTGCCAGAACTTACAAGTTATCGTAGGTTCTGGCTTTCTTGTTTATACTTTGTTTATACTTTGTTTAAATGAAATTTAAATTTTGTTATGCCTGCAAAATCTTCAGCAGATTTTCTAGCTTTTACAGCATCTTCAAAATTTAAGAATACTCCTAATAATATATATTTTTTATTAATAGTAATTCCTGCCTGCCATTTATTTATTTGTTTATTCCAACTAACTCCAGTAACACCTGAAATATTATTTTTACTTATACTTCTATTTAAACAGTTTTGTTGTTTAGTAACAAGTCTAAGATTTATTATTCTATTGTCAGATGGATTTCTATTAATATGATCAATATCTTTATTTGGTTTCTTACCATAATAAATATACCATATTAATCTATGTACTGAGTATACTTTTCCTCTAATAGAAACATGTTTATAACCTTTAGAATTAGCATATCCAGCTTTTCCATCGGCATTAGGAAAATAAATTTTTTTCTTTCTTGGAGGATCACGATATATTAAATCACCCGTTTCAGGATTATAAATAAACATCTTTCTTAATTCTTTTAAAGTAATTTCTTTCTTCTCAGTTACTTTATTTAATTTATTTATGCTTTCTTCTTTCATATATGTAGCATAAACATTACCATTCCCATCTTGCATACATACAATATTTGCCATAAAATATACCTCTTTCATCCTTCGTGATACGCAACTAAGTTATCACTATTCTCATCGTCACATTCAGGACAAATGCTACCAGTAAAATCTTTATGATGCTTTTTGCACCTATGAATTTTACTTTCTTGATCTTTTATACTTATCTTTTTAGTTATAGCTGTAGGATCATATCGTTTAATGTTATATTGCCCACATGGTTTTGGCTCACAGCAATAGCCACCACGATAAACACAATTTGGTACCATATAATTAGCAAGAACTGAATCAATCCCTTCTACTGCTTTTTGAATTTCCAGCATTACATTACGTGTTTCTTTACTCGCCTGATAACATAATCTCTTTCTACTCATATCAATCAAATGCTGGGCATTAAGTAACATGCGATGATTAACTGGAGAGTTTCGTGTGACTTGGTCATCACCAGCCCCTCCACGATCTGATCTGTTACTCATGACAAAATGTTGCTGCCCTACTGCTGCATGACGAACAAGATGAACACTAACTTTTGTTGGAATATTCATCATGTGTATCCAAAATAACTGCGTTCTACTTGGACTATGTTCCCATCTATATAACTGATCAAGTGAACATTTAGCAGTAAATCCAGATCGCATTGTAGATTCAATAGCTAAATGAGCATCTGATAAATTAGTGATTTTGGTTACAGTTATTTTCATATTCTCATTCTCCATCTTCATGAGCTAAGGCTGATATCAAATCATTATGTAAAGCTTCTCTGAGATCAATTGTACAGTCTTTTGAGCCATTCATTAGATGTACTTTTATATCAGCTAAAACTCGTATCTGACTATAGAGTTGCTTAATCTTTTCCTCAATAGCAATTATGCTAGCACCAGTTAGCTCTTTAGTAAGAAATTCTCGAAGCAATGGCGCATTAATATGTGCTCTATCAAGTGTTTTAAGATGTGCTTTCATTATTTGTTCCCTCCACTATTTTAATACAATCTTTAATTGCCTGAATAGTAGCTGCTGCTGTAACTCCATTAGGAATTATTACGTTGGCTGCATCTCTAGTTGGTTCTGCTTCCCGAGAAAGTAAATAAGTTTGGAGTTTTTGCAGCACTGTAGATTTGAACGTAGTCATTTTTATTACACCCTCCAGGTGTAGTTAATCACTTCAACTCTTGCATGGAACTTCTGGATCAATAGAATTGCCAGTTTTAATCACAGTTTGTTTTGCCAGTGCCGGAAAACTTTTAACAATTTTCTTTTCTGTTATAAGTCCAAGCGTAGCATTCAATCTCTTAATCATGCCAGCCAGCCAATCTCCATGAGATTTGAACTGTAATAATTCGCATTCATCTAGAGCATTTTGTAAATCTAGTTCAGTTAATTTTTTCATAAATTTATTCACTTAGACTCTGTTACTAATTGCCAGGATCGCACAGTTGCTTTAGCTCCGCGGCTGGTTTTAAGTTTTAATTTATCACATTTTTCAGTATGGAAAGCAACTAATTCTGATGCATGTTTTTCAGTATTACAAGTAGATGCAACATAATGGAGGCCCTTTCCCCACTGGATAGTGATTATGAATTTTTGGATTTCCATAAATATCCTTATTCATGCATGATTATTTTATCAAGCTCTTGAGTTTCTTCAGCTAATTTTGTATAAAGCATCCCTGCATAATGTGCAATCTTTAGCAAGTCAAGTCTCTGTTGACCTTCTCTAGAGTTCTTTCCATACCTATTTAGATACTTTTTCATTTGGGTGATGAAATCAGCTTCGCTAAATTCTGAACATTGATCGTGTCCTTTATCTCCGTATTGCGGAACAGTGTAGGATTCAATATGATTAAAGACTCTAGTAGCAAAGTTTTGCCATTCTGATGCTCGTAATGAAGGACCAGATTCGTAATCATCTTCTGATGGACAAGGATCAATTTGCATAGTTAAGCTCCATTATTATGTTTTTCTATTTTTGATACAATATCTTTCAATCCTTTTTCAATCTTATAAAGCCTTTCAAGCTCGTTGGCAGCTTGTAACCTTGCTGTACGTAATTCAAGTTCATCAATACCGTATGGGTTTCTCAAGTAAGATAACATTATATTTTTATCCATAATCATTTCAATCCTCTAAGTTCGGAATAACAATTCCTCTAGTCACCAATTCAAAAAAGCATCTTTTAGTTGCGCTGATATCTGCATAAGCATCATGCGCTCCATCGAAGCATTCACCAAATAAGTGCTCATGCAACTCGGTTAGCTTTGGCCATTTTGGTCTGCCAGCCTTGTTTTTCAAGCCACACATTTTGACGACATTCTTATCGCGCATGGTACAATGATTTGGAAGGTCAAGATAGAAGGCACTTCTCGCCAGATCTGATAGCTCTTCAAAGTTGCGTTCCATCATCTGATAAACGTAGTTCCAATCAAATTCAAAGTTATGGCATACGACCAAGTCTGCCTGTCGAAGCATTAAACCAAACTGTTCAGCAGCAATTAGTTCGTCTATCCCTTCTTGGTCTGCTCGCTCAATGGTGATGCCATGCACTTCTTGGGCATAATAATTCATTGACCGGCCATTACTTTTGATGATGACATTCATTTGATCAAATTCTTCTTCTTGGCTGGCAAGAATTGCTCCGATTTGTACTGTCCAGGCCTGTTCTGGATCGTTGGCAGGCAGAGCTTTTTTAATGAAGTCACTTGTTTCAGTGTCAAAGAATAGTACTTTAGTAGCTGGTGTCATTTAGTTTTTCTCCATTTGATTTTTAATAACATTCCTGTCCATCAATCTAAATATTGTTCTATCAAGATACGTTGGATCACGAAGCTTTTGTTTCTTCCGAATGGTAGTATACATACAAGTAGTAGCAGAATTCTCGGCTTTGAGTATCCCCGATTGTTCAGCCATTTCAACATAGCCTCGTAGCTGAGGTATGTTATCTACATCTAGGTGAAAGTTTCTAACCAGTTCTGTCCATTCAAAAGATTCGTGACTATCAATGAATGAAAGTATCTTTGCATAGATGTTAGCCTGACTGGACAAACCAAGTCCATAAAAAGCGTTTGGCATCTCAAGTTCTGTTGCTTGCATTATTGCTAGTGCTTGCTCGAAATGTTCAGCCGTAATGATCATGTTGTCAGACTCGGCAGCACATACAAGCATACAGACCTTATTCAAATGAAGCGGTCTTCTATGATTATAGCCAAGAAACCTCTCGCTTGGCACACCTGACTCGTCATAATCTTGCTCATACCAACGAACATAAGTTTTGAGAAAATCCTTACTGAGGGTGAACTGTCCTGATAGGTTTGCAATTTCTTGTAAGTCGTTTTCTAACATTTTCTGTGTACTTTCTTCTTCTTCAGTCAAGAACTGCAAGGCTCTTCTTTGCTTGGGGCCTTGGCCAACTACGAAAATGATTCGAGAGATCAATCCACCACCAACTGCGTCTTGACTCAGCTTAGATTGCAAAAGACTAGGAGTTATGCAACCAAAAAGCGTTAGCCAACAATTGGATATGTCTTCAGTCTTCCTGGCTAAGGTTTTATACTTCCAAGTATCTGCACAATCAAACAGGTCAGTCAGGGATGCGAGAAGCATTTGGTCTCTGTCGTTCAAAAAGACTTGAAATTCTTCTGACCAGATTGATACGCTCTTATGTTTGCGAGTAAATCCAGCATGGTCAACATAAGTATCTTCGCTGTCCATGAGTTCTTTATACAACGCCTGGGTGGAGCCTAGCGAATCTGCTCCGATATTAACGTCTAGTTTCTGAACAAAGCTCTTTGCAATTTTCATGGCTGTGCCTTTCCGTCCGCCTGGAGGTCCGACTAGGGAAACGAATAAGTTTGGATAAACATGACCACGAAGTGCTCCCCAGTTACAATAGCACTTTCTTCGCAAGGCAGAGCTAATAGCAGTTAGTCCGCTCCAAAGATGATAAAGTTCTGGTGGCTCTGTTCGCTGTGTGTACTTCATGTAGTGTGATAACCAATTATCTAATTGCCTCGACATGAAAAGGTTCCTTGAATAGCAACATACGATGGTTGAATGGGCTTTCCCATTTTATTATCTCTTAATTAAAAACCTATCTTCTCAATAGCTTTATCACATTCTTCTTGAGTAAACTTACTGATTTCAGCCGTGTTACCAGCCCATTGGGTACCGATCTTAGCATCCAAACCGATGGTGAAACTTTTACCTTTGTAAGTAAATGTGTGTGTTAGATGATCTTTAATGATAAGAAGAATCTGAGGCAGGTTTGAAATTTGGCTTTTGTGAAACCGAAACACGAACGAATCATGAACAGTTGTCATGCAGCGAATGTCGAATCCATCTTTGCCTAGCCTGGGATCATTTACTACTTTTATCATTCCACGATTTAACAATTCTGCTACTGTTGATTGAGGTTTATAGCTATAAGCATTCCTGAATAATGCTGCATTCATTTCACCTAAGAACCTACGAGGCCGGCCGAACAAGTTGTAGAGAACACGATTCTTTTGAACCTCTTCTTCGATTGATCTATGCCAGCGTTTCAGCCCAGGAAAGCGGTCAGAATAACTATCAAGCAATCGCTTACATTCTGATTGAGATTTGAAAATTTCCTCAGCTGCAAGGTTGTCAGAGAATGTCTGTGGCCCCATTGCATAATTGGATGCGTGGACTACTTTCTTGCCCATGTAACGCATAGTAGATTTCTGATCAGCCTTTTTAGTCTTCGCCTCATGAATTACTTCTTCAATCGGAACATTAAATATCTTGCTTGCATTAAAACTATGCACATCAATTCCTGATTCAAACGACTGAATCATGTTGGCATCTTGAGTTAGGTATGCAACTACATGAGCTTCAGCCTTTGCAAGATCACATTCGCAGAGAATCCAATCTTCATCAGCAATGAGATAATATTTGAAAACATACGGCTGATTCTGCAAGTTTGACCCGGTACCAAAATAAGTCTTTTCAGTAGCAATCCTGCCTGAGACTGTTCCAGAGATTTTATGGTTACATCGGAGACGCTTATCATCATCGACCTGGATATTAAAGTATGTAGATACCATCTTTTGATACTTACGAATCTTTATGATGATTCTAGCTTCTTCAGATCCTTTAATATCTTTCTTTGCAATTCTGTGGAGGGCTACAGTATCGCATGTGACTGATCCAGTTTTGCGATTCACATATGGCTTGATCATACAAGTGCCATAGAAGTATGCAACCATTTGTTTCGCTGAACCTGGATTAATCTCCTTACCTGCGAGCTTATTCAACTCTGCTTGAAGCTCAATCAGTTTGACTTCATAATCAGATTTGATCTTCTCGATTCCGTCTGTATCAGTCAGGATGCCATTGAATTCCATTTCCATAAGAGGCTTATGGAGGTTCATTGTATAATCCATAGCGTCCATAGAATCGAATTCACCCAACTCTTCAAGGAGCTTTTCAGTTATTGGCAATAAGTAGGCTGAGTCTTTGGCATTATAAGTCCAGTATTGTGGCCAGTTTTTGATAGCCTTAAGATGTGATTGCTTACCTTCATCTTTGTAATATGGATAGTAGGTGTATGTTGAAGTTAAATAATCAAGTCCCTTTGGAAGTTCTGTATAGCATATGTGTTGCGCAAGCATTGTATCAAAATAAAAGTTATCTGTTTTAATCATCATGGTACGAAAAGTAAACATGATGTCGAACATTCCATTTTGACAAATCTTGCCGATAGCTTCGTTGTTAAGTATTTCAGCTAGTCCAATCCAGATTTTTATCTCTTCTGCTGTTGCCCAATAGTTGCCTTGGTTGTTCATTAGAGGAACAGACATGGAGAGAATCTTGTTATCGTGATAGACTGCCAATGAGTAACAGGTAATAAATTCTGGCGTAGCCTCGATGTCAAATGCTACATATTCCTTTGTCTTAATCAAGGCGTAGAACTGCATGATTTCTTCAAAGCTAGGCTTGATTTTTATTTCCACATTGTCAACAAGCAATTCTGGATCTTCAATGATTCGCAGGGCCTTTGTAAAGTCTGCGATCATCGTGTAGAAGTGGATAGGCTGACCGTATGGGAGGGTGAAAGATGGATGATAAGACAAACCGATTATCTTACCTGCAAGTTTGTCTTTCAAATGTGGGAAGTCTTCAGCATGGTAGAAAGAACCGCGATATTTTGTGATTGAATCGAACTTAGGCTCGTCCAACAATAATCTCATTGGAGTAGCGCCGAGTAACATTATTACTTTGCCTGGAAATTGAGCAAGTTCATCGATTAGGGCAGCTTGCAATTTGCTCCAGTCTGGATGGCGGTAGCCTTTATCAGTCCATAATACAGCAGTATTGTTTTTAGGTAACTTAGCTTTGCAAGCATTAGTGAGATAGATTTTATATCTTGCGAGTCTGACTGCTGCACAGATGCGATTAAGCTGAGATCCTGTCGGACCTACGAAAGGTTCATTCTTCAGGACTTCTATTTCGCCTGGAGCTTCGCCAACCATTGCGATTTCAGCCGTAAGTATGTTGTCAGTTGGAGCGCACTCTACAGCCAAGCAATCGAAAGAACCTTCTTTCTGCGGAGTTGCTGTAGTTGATATGCTAGGAATTATCATTGCTAGTTCCTTTTAATTTAATTCTTTTTCTTCTATTATAGGAACATCTATCCATTCAGAAGTTGCTTCATTAAAATATTGTAATGTATCATAATTTACTATTTTCATTGGATTTGGTCCACCATACCTAACATCCATAAGATGACAATCTAATTGTTTAGAATATTTTCTTAAAATTCTTAATTTCATTTTTTATATCCTATCTTTAGTCAATGCTCCTGGGTTCGGAGCTTTAATTTCCTGTTTGCAATCTAAGCAAAGATAAGAACGAACCCGGATAACATTTGCGCTGATGATATTGATAGCAAAGTTATAGTTTGGCTCATTTTTATAGCCGTTCGGCCAGCTCTTGGAGGCAAAACCTATTTCGAGTGGCACGATGTTTTTGTGTAGGCAACAGTTGGAACCAGGCGTGATGGGAGCTTTCTGTTCAGATAGTTGGCCTACTTTATACTTAGTCATTACTTTATTTCCATTGTTATTGGAGGTTTCATATTATTTATTATTTTAATTATTACACTCTCAAAATTATCAAAAGAGCTAATTAATATAATTATAAGCATTGCATAAAGTAATGGTCTATCAACTTTACCACATTTATTTTCAAGCCAATCTTTATCATCTTTAGAGAGCATAGTTAAAGTCCCTCTACGTCAGCAGTTATTCCCAGATAATTCTCAAGCCTCTGGTAAAATTCTGGAATATATTTCTGGCTCTTATCACATCCAACGGGCATCATTTTTTCTTTGGCTGCACTAATCAAGCAATTGCCAGAACCAGCAAACAGGCTCATAAATAAAGTTCCAGGTTTACCTAATGCTTTTAAGAAATGATCATAAAGCTCTATAGGCTTTTCCCATTGATGGATGCGTTGACTTGAGCTGACTGTACTTATGTTAATTGAAGATGATAAGCTAGGAGTATTGAACTGTGCATTTCCCTTACGCAGCAAGAGGAACATTTCCCAATTGCTCACCATATTTGTCTTCGGCTTATTGGTACTGCCACCAACTTTGTTCCATGATCCAGGAGACTGAACACCAAATCCGATTTCCCTTGCAATATTGTTGATCTGAATAAAATGTTCTTTGCCTGTCCAGACTAAAGCCCAACTACAGTCAAGCATTTTCTCATAGACTAACGGGAGATAATTGAAGTAGAAGTCATAAAGTTCTTTTTCATCCCAATCTTGGGCTTTACATTCGATCTTGTTTGTCTTGCCATAGTTGTCATTGAAATCAATTGCATATGGTGGATCAAGTTCTACCATTCCTACAGAATTGCTTGGAATCTTATCGAGAAAAGTCTTGTAGTTTTCGGCTACATAAATTACTTGGATGTTAGATCTGATTGGTTCTTGTTCATCGTTAAGATCTTCATCATCTTCGTCAAACTCGGTAAGTCTTTCCTTAGCTTGCTTGGTTTTCTCAAATACATTTTGAGTTACAGTATTTTTTATTGGGGCTGTCATGGTTCCGTTCTGTAACGCAACTAAACGCCCTTTTTCAGCATCGGTAAAGCTTCCCATTCGCTGAAGCGCCTTAGCTTGCTCACCAAGAGCTTTGTATGCTTCTTTAGCTCGACCTTTAGTAGACTGTTCTTTAAGGATCGGAAAGACTTTAAGAGCTTCTGCGAAGGCAAGGTCAGTAGATAGACCTCCGAGACTGCATTTGAGCCGTTTGGCAGTTTCGCGATAGCCCCAAGATTTGCCTTCCTTGCCTGCAGCATCTACCCAATAGTTATGCAGCTTATACTTGAGGTCTATTTCCTCATGCCATAGAAATTCCTTACGGTCCATATTACTAAGAAGTTCGATCAAGAAATGATCATCCTCAGTAATGCCGTCAAAGACTCGAACCTCAATTGTTTCTCGCCCAAGCTTTTTAAAGGCTTCGATACGATGAAGACCATCGATTAAGACATTGTTCGAATCTATGAGGATCGCATGAAGTTGGCCGACCATTGAGATTGAATCGGCTAGACTGGAGATGTCGCCTACAGCTGATCGTGCGCGATCTTTGATGATTATGTCGGAAATGTTTCTTTCTTCTATCTGAAATAATTGCATAGCTTTAACCTAATTTAAATTTTGAAACTGCCTTTTGATTAACTCTATTTGATCTGCTGAAAGTTTGCCAAGCAAGTCTGTTGCATTCTTTGTAGGATCAGCCAGCATCTTCTTGCCGCGCTTTGTTCCAGAGTTCTTAGAAATATTCTTCATTGCAGACTTTGTGATCTTCTGAGACTTAACAAGTGCTGCATTCATCGCAGATGTTCGCATAGTCCGAACGCGTTCAATTAATCTGGCTTGCTCTGGATATGACATTTCTAAGAATGATCGGCAGTAAATACGATCCATTAGTGGCATAAAGAAATCTCCTTATCTATGATCTCCAGAACCACCTAGCTTATTGCGTTCTTTACGATCAGCAAGTTTGTTAATATTCATTATTGCTATATCTTCAAGTGTTATTTCGAGGTCGTAAGCTGTACAAGATAGATACCACAAAACATCTTCAAGCTCTTTAGATATTTCAAGTACATCAGTTGGTGAAATAACACCATCTTTGTCACGATAAATCTTTTTGAGCTTGCCTGCTACTTCACCAGCCTCATTGGCAAGGCCAAGAATATGGCAATCAAGAGCTTTATCTGGTGGATAAATGTCGGTTGAATTTGCCAAGGCTTGATATTCATTAAAGGTCATGACTATTCCTCAATGCCAGGCAAAGTTAATGCCTTTCCCTTGTACATATAATCAAGAACTTCATTCAGCTTTCCACCATTAATGATGCTTTTCAACGAAAGGAATATTTGCCTGAACAGTTTTGTTTGCTGCCCATGATGGAAGTGTTCCTGGACTTGTTCGTACAAGTCTTTGTCTATTCGTGCAGTTACTTTACATTCTTCTTTGAGCATTTTGTTCACCGTAAAAGGTTAAAAAGTTGTTCCTCAGTTATCTGAGGTATGTTGTAACGAGTTGCCTTTTCTATCTTAGTTCTGCCTGGATCAATACCGACGACTAAATAATTTGTTTCCCTCGTTACTCCAGATGAAAATTCATATCCATAACCGTTCAAAATTTCTATCATAACTTCCCTGGATTGGCTTAACGATCCGGTAATGCAATAAATCGCTTTCGCCTCACTTGGTAATGGGGCGAAAGAGAAGTTTTTCATTTCCTTAATTGCTTCAGTATAAATAGTAGCTGCTTCAATAAAGCTGCGTTTGGCATTATCAGTTATGTGAATGTTAATTTGACCGGTTTTTAAATATTGGCAAAGCCGCAAAGAGGACTTATATGCAAGTCCGGGCAATCCTAATCCTGCTACAAAATGGGCCATTGTGCATTGATTATTCATTGAAAATACTTGTTCAGCGATGTTACTATAAATTGTTACTCCAATTGTATTTATAATGTCTGGCACAAGATTGTAGCTAAGAGGATCTAAGAGTGCCCAAGGCTTAGTTGATAATACTGAATAACATTTTTCACTCTGGAGTAGCTTTTCTATAATGCCTTCGCCTACACCGTCGATTTTTATTCCCTTTTGAGAGTAGAAGTAAGCAATTGATACGATGAGTTTAGCTATGCAATTGCCTCCATTACAAACAAGATGTACTCCCTCCCACTGGAGAATTTCAGTACACTTTGGACAGTGAATAGGAAGTAAATTTTTATAATTTTCAATGTTTTTAACAGATAAAATTTTTGGAATTATCTCGCCTGCCTTGCCAACAGAAATGACTGATCCTGGCATAATCCAACGTTCATCAATCCATTTTGCATTATTGCCTGTTACGCGATTATTAGTCGTGCCACAAAGTTCAATCGGTTCATAGACAACTGTTGGAATTGCTTTGCCGAGTCGTGAGATATTCCATTCAATATTAACAACTTTTGTTTCTTTAACTTGGATAGGAGGTTTCCAAGCGATTGACCAGTTATTGGTCTGGCCATTATTACCGGCGACCAACCGAACTTTCTCGTCTGCAACCTTGATCATCAAACCATCCATCGGATAGATCTTTGACCATTTATTGTATGTATCAAGTAGAAAATCTCCCATAGCTTCTAAGCTACCGGAGTAGGTATATTCTTCAAATAGGTTGCCATGATTATGGGGGATTGCTGTCATCAGGGCAGAAGGTTTATCATATTTGCGATCTAGCCAGCCAGCAACTACATTTCTTGGATTTGCTCCATAATCTGGATTCCAATCAGCTAATGGGATAAGTATTTCGACTGGTTGAAAATGTCTCAGCTGAAATGGAAACGTGATGTATGGCATTAAATGAGTTATGTCTCGTCCACATCTACCGTCGCCTTCAAGAGTAATGTTTACTCCAGAGTCTGTGAGTGTTATAACTGCTGCACATCCATCGTATTTGGGCTCAATCCGAAGAACATAGCTACCAAATCTTGTAAGGAATGGTTTAAGGTCAAGCATGTTAAATGCTTTGTTTGTTCCGTAGATTGGATGCTTGTGCCAGGTTTTGCCAGTAAGAGCAGCTCGGCCTTGTGCGGTATGGTAGAGGATATTATTATGTGGATCAATAGCATAAAGCTGTTGCCATAACAGATCATATTCGCTGTCTGTCATGAATGGTATGCCGGAAGCATAAGCCATGTTTGCCTGGGAGATTTCTTTTATGAGTTCTTCATGATTCATAGGTAGCCTCTCTATTATAATCCAACTAAAGCTCTAGCACAACTATCTGAACAAACAGGATACCTTGACATGAATATAGCATCTTCTTCTTTAACTTCAGTGCCACATTCAGCACAAATACATATTCCATTAAATTCTATATATTCTCCATTTCCTTTTGACGGAAATTGATCTTTCGTTGGATCTATTATCTTTCCAATCTTATCTTCACACCACCAATGTTCTTGCTTACCCCATATCGGACAATAGTAATGTCCTCGAACTAATCTAAGACTTGGAGCTTTTTTAATTAATTCTTCTGAAAATTCTTTACATTTACCACGATATTTTTCATAGTCAGTCATGATAAGCTCCTTAATTAGCTTCTACTAACTTTAAATCTATCCAGGAAAGAGTATTATTATGAACTGGAATAATTATAAAATCCTTTTTACCTCTTTTTAATACAATACGATCACTTTTATTTGGCCCAAACAAAGAAGCATATTTTGGATTAATTACCATTTCTCCATAATACTTAATAACTTTAGCTGTTTTTGGAATTTCAAATGCCTTAAAAATATAAACTACCTTACATTTAACTGGAGGTTTTGGATTTGTATTTTTTCTATTTGGCCTAACTGAATAATAAACTTCTGAACCAATTGTTATTTTAGTAAAATCCATCATAATGTGTCTCCTTTGTAAGATATTTATCTTTGCTAAACATTAATATTTTAGCAGATTAATTCTTAGTAAAGATAAATAAAAATAAAAGTTGTCGTTCAAATACTTGCGAAACTATTTAAAAAAGTTACGTTCATATTTGAACGACAAGTTAATATTAAAAAGCTGAACAGGATTCGAACCTGTATGAGTTTGAAGTACCTTTTTTTAGGTATGCATCCCTATAACAAGAAGTTAATTAGGTATCTAGGCAATTTTCGCTCGCCGCTACTCATTTAATCTGTCTTAGCGTTTACCATTTCGCCACCAGCTTTTCTTTTTCGATATCTTGTAGGCGTCACATCAACGCCTCGTTCAGAATGACATTGTTCCGACAATGTCAAACCTAGCTAACTGAAAGTGGTAACTAGACTCTAATATCGAATTAAACTTGATCATAAAGCTCCGTTATTAAACGACTCTTGCAATTTCATTCCTTGGCTGACCAACCTTGATCGGATTACCATCATCGTCTGTGCTCATGCCATCATTAAAACTGAGTTCAGCTGTAAAGTTCAGACCAACCAAATCAGATTCGTCAGTTTCCTGGTCTGGATCAAGACCAAGTGCACGGAGAAAATCTTTTACCATTCTCCACATCAAGTTATTCTTTTCTTCATCGTCGCCCTGATAATCTTTGTAATTTCCATACCAGAGAGTGTGAAAGATAGTTGAAGCGTTATCTTCTCCGTCGATGTTAATAATCAGCTGACAACCATACCTGCCTGTGCGCTGAGACTTGGTCTCTTTGACCTTAGAGATAGTCAAGTCATACTCGCCAGCTTCAACAGGTGCTTTGTCAGGAATTTCGGACAGATTAGGAATCATAGACATAGTTAATACTCCTTTAGATAGTTTTGATGCGTGACCAAAGAACTATTCTTCGATCAAAAGTTAGTTTGGCTTGTTTAGATTAATTTGTTTTATTTTAGTTTTATTCTGTTTTATCTTCTCCTTTATAGTGAATATTTAATATTGATTTCTTTGCTTCTTCTCTTGTTATATTTAATTCATCTGCAACTATTTGATAAAAATCTTCTTTGACCTTTTCAGCCTCCTTTTTACTATTTACAGTTACAACAAAGTCAAGATTATTTTCTGACTCTGCTGAAATAGCACTAAAAAGGGCAGTTATAAATTGATCTGCATTTATAACATCATCAACAACATTAAAGCATACAACGTCATTGTAAGTTTTTGGTTTGAATCCAATTTTCATAATTAAAACTCCTTTAATTAAGCTGAGATGGATTGTGGAATAACTGTTTTGCCTGCCAAATATGCGTTTGCAAGCTGATCCATTGATATTCCTTCAACCTTTGGCATATCAAACACTCGTGACTTTGCTTCAAATGCAAGTTTCTCAGTAAAGAAGATTTGTCGTTTCGTTCCTTGTGTAGTCAGCAAGTATGCTTCATCAAAATCAGCAGCCAATAACTGCCTGAACTGACCGTTGACTGCAGGATATCTTGCCACTACTTCTTGATCAGAATTCATAAGCGTGTGCAAATGGACAGTGACTGCAACTGCACAAGGAAGTTCCTGGAGTGAACTTACCAAAGTGCTCATCCAGTTCAATAGTTGGCCCCAATGAGCAGGCGCCATGCCCATCTTCATGTCGATCTTTTTACCAATGCCACTTGGAGTAATGCCGCTTTTCTTTTCAATTTCATGAATTGCTTTCTTGTTAGCATTCGTCAAAGAGTCAAGGACTAACATGCCTGACTGTTCCTTCAGCCACTGAAACAAACCATTTTTTTCATCCTCCTGGAATGTCCGCCAAAAATCAGAAAAGAGTAAAGAGTCGGCTGAGAAATTATCGATAGTAATATCGTTCCTACTGCCCATGATTTTTTCAACAGTTTTTTCACCTCCCTTGTCGAAAAGATAATAATGAAGTGGGCCTTTAGTGTAAGTGGCTGTGAAGTGGGTTTTTCCAGAACCTGAGTTTCCGGTCAGTAAAAATTTAAGATCAAAAATACGTTTTTTAGCTGCCAGCTTTGTTTTGTGAAAACTTTCTGGTGTAACTGAACTTGGTGGGTTCATTTAAAACTCCTTTAAATGAATTAATTTTAGACTTCACTTAACCTCTGCTTCGTGTTTGCCTCATGTTTGTCCGGGTCCCATTCAGAATGAATAAATCCTTGTGGTGCTTTTTCCATCCAATGCAACGGATTATTTCGGAGTCTGCAAAGATCGTAATAAGGACAAACTGAGCTAAATGTCGTACAAGCATAGCCTGGATTGCGATGGAAGGATTGCAGCACATCCGAGCGTTCCCGGCAGTTAATCTTATCTTCTTCAAGTAGGTTTAAGTTTTGCTGAATCTCATCGGCATAATGACAAAGATCAGACAAGAAGTGTTCTATTGCAGCGGATCGTTTGTTGATCGTAATTGGGACGAAGTCAATTTTGCTTTTCTGACAAAGAGCCACTCGATAAGTAATGGTTGGGATTTTATCATAAAAAATTCTGCCAGCAGTTAGATAACCGTCTGACTGGAATGACATTTCAAAAGTTTGTGGTGTCGTAGAGTAGATAGCTTTCGCTGTTTTGTGGTCGAGAATATCAATTCCGTTTTCACCGCTGGAAAAGATCAGGTCGATGCGGCCTATATAATTTGGCAGCTTTGTTCCTTTAGTAGATAGGTCAATAGAAAATGGTGCTTCAACAGCCAAGATTGAACGATTTTTTACATCACTTACGAGAAAGCGATCCCAATAGCCTTTGTACATGTTTGCGGCATGGCCGGGAGACTTTGGAAAGATTGCATCCTCGTTTTTCCAAAATGGTTCGCCATCAAGCTTCCAGAGCTTGTGGAATGCTTTGATGGAAGTTTCAGTTGCATCAAGAACAGATGGAGAAGAATCTTTAATTAGAATGTTGTAAGTAGCTTCTAGGCCGTAATGCCAACAAGATCCGAAGACAAGATGTATTGATTGTCCGGCTGGCTTGAGGTTCATTACATATTGGAACAAGAACCTGCGTGGACACGTGAGATAGGTAGATAATGCACTGTAGTCTATTTTTTCGTAAAAATTCATTTGAGAAATCCTCTCGTTGAACTTTACCAAGAAGCCGATTCCAACATCGTCATGCTGGCGATACCTGTCAATTCAGGTCGAATGGTGCGCATGGACTTGCTATCCAATGCGTTTCCGGCAGTAAAAGGTTAATTAACTGAGTTAGGATTACCGATTGTTGAACTGGGCCAGAACTGCATCACGAATTTCCGGAGGCAGATTACCAAGAGCTTCCAGAGCTTTCTCCTCAGGAGTCTTGGTAATGCGCAAGGTCGGCTTCCAGTCGCTGAAATCCTCAGCCACGATGGCTTCATCAGTGTTGCTGAACTCGTTATTGTCGTCTTTCTCTTCAAGTTTACGCCGAATAACTGCCCGGAAACTGACCTTCAGCTGGTTCTTGATCATGTTCACGGTAAGATCCTCACCGAGAGCCTGTACCATTTCCTCGATAGTTCCGAGGTTGAGGACTGCCGGCTCAGTTACGGTAATCTCACGAGATGCCTGGTTGCTAACTACTTTGATCATGCTCATTTTTGATTCTCCTAATTAGGGGTTTGTAGAATGGGCGACATGCCCGACTTGGTGCAAACTACTTTTTAATAAGGTTATCAATTTTTTGTTTTTTTGTTAGTAAGAAAAAATCCCATTCATTCTTAATTGAATCTTTATTGTATTTATTTTCCTCCTCTAATTTAATATTAGTACTAAAAGAAAACTTACCAATCCACATTAGATACTTTTGAGCAGCACTGACTATATCATATTCATCGTATCCAAATTGATGCTCAGCATAATGCCTAGCTCTTACAGCATTTAAAAAGTTTTTAAAGCTTCCAATATGAACTAATTTATTATTATAACGAATAGTAACTCTCCAACGCTTATCATTGCGTTCCCAATTAACTCCTTTAATACCTAAAGGCTTTTTTTTATTTACATCTTTATTTATCATATTTCCAGTCGCAGAAATTTCTCGTAAATTTTCAATTCTATTATCTGCTCTGTTGCGATTAATATGATCTATTATTTTTGGAATATATCCATGAAACATACAAAAAATTATTTGATGCACACCAAAACTCTTTTCTTTAAATGAAGTCTTAATATAACCATCATCATTTAATGCCCCAACTAAGGTTAAAGTTTCCTTAGATATTAAAAGGCCAATATCTGGAAGACAAATATATTTTTCATGGAAAGCATTGTATATTTGTTTATCAGTTATAAAGCTTTTATCAGTTATCAGTAGCTTACTCATGGGTGGCTTTTTTGGGCTAAAGGTTTATAGTCGTTTGCCGTAATTTGTTCCCCCCACTATAACCGGAACCCGGTGCTTTGTCAACTACTCTTTTCACTTTTTTGACCTTTTACTATTTAATAAAATCCTTAAATACTTACTCAATCTATAGGTAAAGCCAAGTTATTTATCCAAACTGGTAAGAACATTTCTATTAGAAAACGGTTGCAAAACTGCTTGATCAATCGGAGGTGTGGGGTACAATTGATCAATAAGAAGGACAAATAATCCTATAACTATAAAAGATGCGAGGAAGATTAAAGTATTTTTTATGTTATTCATTTTACCCTCCAAATATGTAGTCTGGCTATTCGCATTATTTTCCTATCCTGATCGTAAGAGCTTTTACTTTTTCGCGTAAAAAAAGACTGAATGTTACGCAAGCGAGTAAGAAAAGCATGAAGTATTCGAGTAATCTTTCGCACATTATTTCTCCTCTTGGTTAGATATTAATTTATATTCTTATTATTTGATAATGTTCAAACATACGTCTTTTGATTATGTAAATTATTGCTAGTGCATTGTATCGCTTTTTCATAATTTATTTCTCCTATTCCGTAGCAGTGTTTTGTTTAACTTCCTCAAGTGCTTTCGTTTCATTAGTAACATCAATCAGCATGTATGTTTTGCCTCCTTGAGTTACTTTACAAATTCCTAGGGTATCAACAGTTATGACAGGCACAAGATTTGCTCTTTCTTGCAGTTCGGCTATCATCTTATTCTTTTCTAAATCGGCTTTAGCTACAAAGAATATTATAACAGCCCAAAAAAGGAGCTTAATAGTCAAATCTATTATTTTGTCTTTATCCATATTTACTCTAGTTTATTTGTTAATAATCAATATTCTTTTTCCAACGTCTGTAACAAAATAAATCAGTTCGTTTGGCCTTTTATTAATGGCATGTTTATGATTCCAGGCATAAAAACATTCGCCGCAAGAAGTCTGGTAAAGGTTCATTCCGAGGAGTTCTGGCAAGAATTTGCGTTTGATCACCTTTTAAGCCTCCTTCTTAGTTAGCATAAATATTGATTCATAAAAAGTATGAATTGCCATTGCTTTCTCAATAGGGCTTTTACCTCGCATAAGGTCAAGCATAACAGATAGGCAGATTTCACAAGATAAGCCTTCTTTATATAAGGTGATTATTTTCTTTAGTTGTCGTTTGTTCATAGGTTAGGCCTCATTAAATTTCAATATTACTTTTTCCAGCAATCAACAGAAATAGAACTAGCCGCATTCACAACTACACACTCCACATCTGCTTTTGGATTTATTACTTGTGTTTGTAAAGTAGTTGAGTTGAGAATACTTGCCATATACATAAAAATTAAAATTAACCCTAAAATTAATCCTATTACTGCAATTTCACCAAACACCCATAAACTTATATTTTTCATATTAATGATCCTCCTTAAAACTTAACATCATTTTCAAGTTCATTGATATGCTTACCAACAACATCTTTAAACATAGTATTAATATCTCTTTTACTCATTTGATCTACTTGCCATTGTTCATATGCAACCTTGCGGGCCTTGTCAAAAGTATGAGGCCAGCAAGCCTCGCATTTGCTTACATCGAGTTGGTGAAGTGCCCGACTGGCAGCTACATATAATATGTTGGTTTCTTCAGTTGTGGGATTCCCCTGATCAGATGGAACTTTAAAATCATTAGCCAGTCTCACTCTAGGCCATTCCAAACCTTTTGCTTTATGAGCTGTAGTTATGGTAACGTCGGCTTCGTTTGGATCTTCCACAGTGGATTCCAAAATAGATAGCAATCTTTCCCTGCCATAGAGTTCGATTAACTTTAGGATGGGTTTAATGTCTCCGCCCATCGGAGAATTGGAATATTCAACTAGATCGATAAAGTTCTTAAAAAGGAATAGATCTGGATGATTTGAATATCCCTGCAATTTGAGTTGAATTATAGAGTTGATAAGATATGTAAGTTGTTGAGTCCCACCAAGGATATGGACAGAAAGATTTTTGCCAAGCGCTTCGATTGTTTCTGCAATAATTCCTTTGTTTGTCCGGCAGAGGATAGCGTCTACGCTTGGAAGTGGCTCATAATGGATAGATGAGGTAACATCATCGTTACCATGAAATGGAACATACTCGAATTGATATGGATAATAGCCAGTAATTATGGTGTTTGTCATACTTGCAATGTTTTCACCGAAACGGAAACTTCTAGTGATGTAGAGCTTTGCCAGATTGTCATCTTGAAGTGCATTAACGGCACCACGCCAACTGTAGATTTGTTGGAAACAGTCGCCAACGAAAATCTTTTGGCAAGATTGATTCTTGATAATCTGTGCAATGACTGGGTTGCTATCTTGGTATTCGTCAAAGAAGATGAAGTCTTTGTTAATGATTGGGTTTGTTAATGCCCAGATTTTCAGATAAACATCATGGGTAATTGGCATAGGCTTGTTTGTATCGGCCATTTCGTTGAATACCAGATTTGCGTATTGCACCAAATCTTCACGCATAATATCCAGGTCAGTATCTTGCAAGATTGTTAGTCGAGGCAAATGCTTATACTGAATAACTTCGTCACTAGAGTAACAGTACTTACGGATCGTATTGAGAATTAAGTAACCTTTGTTGGCTGGACTATTATATAACTGCCATTCTCCAATGTCGAAAGTATCAGCTAGTTGTTTGCCTGTCAATTTGCTGAGCTTCTTTTTGTACTTGTAACCAATGGTTCCGTAGGCTAAGGCATGGCCGGTCTTGCACATTATGTTACTGGAAAACTTGGTTGCTGCCTCTTGAGCCAGTAGTTTGTTAAATGAGATGGATAGTCCATATCCTGACATTTTGCGCGCCATTGCGAGCAACAAGAAGGTCTTTCCAGAACCTGGTGGGGCCTGGATTGCATAATTGTTGCCATCAAGAATTGTGTTAACGTGCGCTTCTTGTTCGGTGGTCAGAGTCTTGCCTTTGTATTTCATTACCATGATTCATATCCTTTTTTATAATTTCATAACAATGATTTGATCCTGGTAGATTTGATCCTGAGCAGACAGTTTTATTTACTGAATGCTTTGGCAGAACATTTGGTACTTTTAACTTTAATCTTTTCCACAAACTTTGCATGTACCAAATTTTTTCCACATAATTATTCTCCATAATCATAATAATCTGGTTCATCCATCTCAGCTTCTGGTACATCAGCTTCGCAGCAATCAGTTACAGGTGAGCCATAATCAGATGGATAGTGAATGCCAGCTTGGCCATAAGTGCAATGAGTACCAGAATAGCCAAATGAATCGTCTAAGGCAATTATGGTGCATGGCTGATTGCAGGCTGGGCAAAGAAAGTTAGCTGGAGTTTTATATTGTGGGAAGTTTTTCATGACACTAGTTTCCAAATGGGCATTTAATTGTGCTTGGATTTTTTGATCCATTCAAAGCAGGACCGTCTACATAACCATTTATTATCATTTGCCTAATCTTTGTAAATGTTTTCCTTGTTTGAGTTATTTCTCCTTTTCCGGGTATAAATTTTGGAGAATTTTTCATGTTATGGCAAAGACAAAATTTCTCCTGATTACTTTCTTGCACAATACTGATTCCGATATCTTTTATACAAGAAATTACAATTGCATCATAGATAGCATAGCCATTAAAGTATTTAATCTTTTTTCCTTCAAACATATTTATTCTCCTAATAAGGTTGTTCTTTTAATATTGAACTAATGGTTCTTGTTGTAAGATGGTATGTTGATAATCCATTTCTCCTGCAATGCCGAATAGAATTAAAATAATAATAGATGCAAGAAGTTTAATAATTAATTTCATTGATTTACTCCAGATCAGTTAAAGCCATTCCTCTGGTTACTTTTGTTTGGCTGAATTTCTGCTTTACAAAGTCTGTAGCTTCCTGGCTGGGAGGGGATTTTGGATCGTGACATAAATAAATAATTCCGTAATAGAAAGTAAGTTTGATAAGCTGGCTAGTTGTTGTTAAATCAGCTGGATCGATGCCTTTGGCAAGTAGGCCGTCACGAGCTTTGGCAAGGTCTTCAATAGTCATTCTGGTTGAAACTACACGAGTTTTGCTCATGATTGGGTTCCTTTATTAATAGTTTAATTTACATATAGCTACAAAAGCTTCTATGATGCCATAACTCCTGTTGATATGTTTCAGTGCTTATCCAGTTTCTGGCTTCTTCTTCCGTCTCAAATACTCGATTAAGATTGTTTACATATGATTCATTTTCATATTCAATGCCAATATCAGACAAATACCAGTCATAAGTGAAACCTGTGCTGAAATTATGTACTGTAGCTTTAGGTATCATTATTTCTTCAAATTGTATTACTGATATTGAACCAACACATACTGCATAATATGTTTTACAAATAACAATGTTGTTTACTTGTATTCTTTTCATGTTAAGCCTCTTGATCTGCTAGTGATGCTAAGTTGATTTCTTTCTTTCTGGGGTTGAAGATGAAAACTTGAATTTCTTGCATAATGTCTTGGTCTATTTCATCTGTTTGATCAAGGGGCATTTTTGCCAGGTAATCAGTATAGATGATCTTAACCAGTTGCGATAGGCTGGTAAGTTGGAAATTTGGCTCCAGGCTGCGTACAATTTGCAGGCCGAGAGCAAGTTGATGGTGGGTGAGGCGGAATGTTATGATTGGACTGCTCATGATTAATTACCAATAGTTTGAGTTGCTTTAAAGGTTTGAATGATCGCCTGTTGTTGTTCTTTACTTAGGGATGATAGAATCTGCTGACAAAGGAGTTCAATGTTGACTGGTTCACTAGTTTTTAGTACCCTAATTTTGACTGATTCTTTCATTTTGATTGCGTGCTTATTCATGTTGAGATTATAGTCGATAGCTTGATAAATGCTGGCTACGTCTTTCCAGGCTTCATAGGCTTTATGGTAAGCAGTTTGAGTAATTTCTTTCTCTTTATTCAGTGGGATGAGTTCGGATTTTGTTGTTTCTAACCTGGTGGCAAGTTCCTTCTGATAGCAAGTCTTGCAAAGCTGTTCGGACAAGCCAATCTTTGCAATGTTATGAATTTCTTTTTCCGTTAAATTGAATGCGACTGCTTCATTGAGAGTGTTGCAAACTGGACAGAGTTTTTTCATGGCTATGACCTCCGCAAAAGTTTGAAGATTTCATTACTGGTGGATTGCTTAGTCAAGATTTGTTTCTGGAATCTTAATGTGTTGCCAGTCTTGAGCCAGTTAATCAATTCAAAGTATGTTACATTGGCAAGATATTTCCATCCCATATGAGTTCCAAATCTGTTGTAGAAACGAATTGTTTTGCCTTTCATAATTGCTACAGTCTCCCAATTGGTTGGTTTTTATAATGAACGTTCATAAGTGAACAGCTAAACTAAACATTTGGCAAGATAGCATGGTTTTTACTTGATCGTTGGCTGAACTTGCAAAGCATCAACAATTGGTTGGAATACTTCCTTTACTTCGTGGATTCCAAAGAAGATAAGCAGGCTAACTGTGGCTATTGCACCGAATGTCCAAAGAATACCAAGGCAAATAGCTTCGATATTAATGGTTTCAATCGGTGTGAAATGGTTCTTATTGCTACGCTGCTTAGCTTTCATGGCTAGCTCCATTGTTGAGGTTATTAAATTGACTAACTCATAACCAGGTCAAAAACTTCTTATGGTTGCAAGGGCTTTGACCTGGTGATTAGGCAATCAATTTAGTTATGTACTGGCAGTCCTGCATCAAGCCTTTTTCTTCGTGGCACATGCTGAGCTGGCTTTCCGATTGAAATTCTGTGGCACTTGTAACAAAGAAAATCTTTTCTATTTTTCTTACTAAAGAGGTTCATTTTAATTGATTTTCCACATTTGCAGAAATAACCAGACCGAGTTTCGTAGCTTTGCTTATTCATGATGATTGCTCCTTTTTAAGTTGTTTGAATCTTATTTAATATTCACCAGCTGGCCATCCTTCATCTGGCCCTGGCCGTACCATTTGTGAGGCTCCTGAAAGTGTGGGCCTTCTAAATAGATTGTTCCGTTCGCAGGGACTGATGGTCCAAAAGGTCCGGGCTGGAAGCAAGTTATTTTCTGGCCGGCTGCAAGGGCAAGTTTAATTTCTTTCTTTGTTCTATAGTTGTGAGTAGTATAAGCCATGATGATTTATATCCTAATTTGAGGTTTACCAAGCTTTCCGCCAACAATAATCTCCCAGTCTTTTTGAAACTGCTGAAAAGGTATAAAACATCTCTTCTATATAATCACTGTGGTTTGTAATTACTTCTGTGCCCTCAGTCCATCTGTAATGTGTCCAATGGTGCATAATATTCTCCTTATGGCTGGTGGTTACAGGTAGGCAACTTCGTTGCTTAGTTTGGTTAATCAACTATGAATTCATATCTTTCATCCCTTGCCAGTATTCAGATGCTTCAAGAGCGAGGTGATATATTGTGGTGGCATGTTTTCGACGATCTTTAAACTTTTCTGCATCTGTCCACATCATAAAGATCCCAATAAAATCATCTTCTGATTTTTCATCACAGCACATATAGAAAGGCATATTACTTGGCCAGAAATCCTTCATTGGGCAAGCTGGACAATTGTTAAGAGTGTCATCTAATTTTATACCGTCATATGATTCTGTATCACCAACAAATTCACAGCAAGGACAATCGTTAGAAAAATAAGGATCAGATGAAAATACTTTAATAATTGCACTCTCTTTATATTTATCACCAGTACGAGCAAGTTCTTGCCAAATTAGAGCTGTTTTCTTACATGCGGATAATTCAGAGGTTACGCTTTTTGAAGTGGTTTTCATATTATCTCCGTTGGGTTAAACAATTTTTGATTGTTCCACTATGTAAATCACCTCTGATTCCAAATTCGATGAATGTTTTCATTGTATAACCTCTGATTGTTGTAATTTAGCTGAAAGTTATCTCATTGGTATAATTAATTCCAGCATTTTAGTAGCTAATCTTTTACTAAGTATTGCTGTGAAAAGGCTAAGGTATTTTTCTTGGTGCATATCGTTGGAGTGGATTAACTTTTTAAATAGGCTGGCTGCTTCGGACCATCGTAAAACTGGCCAGGCATCTATTTGGTTTGGCTTTAACTGTTGCATGAGAGTCTCCAATAGTTAATCCTTATCAAGTGATTAAGCAAAATTGTTAGATATTGTCTAATCGTTTATATAGTTTTTGTATGCTTTTCGGACATATTTTCCTGGATAATAAGATTGTTACAATATCGTTTAGAATTTGACGGTCAGATACATTTTTAGTCAGTCCAGTATAATCTTCACGAAGGATTTTTATAATTAATCGATGTCTTTCTTTTGCCATGTTCATAATTTTTCTTCAGTTATTGTGATTTTTGCCTGAATTACACTAATTAAACTAAGCTAGTGTAATTCAGGCTAAATTATTATTTATCCTTTTTCAGGCCTTTCCTTGAACTGTTCAAACTCTGTTTTTGTGATAAGGCCAGCCTTGTAGAAATGTTCTATAAGTTTTTCAAGACTTCCGTTAAAGGTAATAGTTTTTAATGTACCGTTAGCATCTATTGTGATTTCCACCTTGTTTGATGCTTTCATAGTTTTTCTCCTTAACTGTTAAGTGCTTTGTAGTTTGCAGCGTAGCTACCTGAACAATGGGTATGGCTGTATCTTGTGTTATTTTACCGTATACATGCAGGGTTGTCAACAAAAAACATGTAGGCGGTTTACGGTTGTGGTGTGTGCTACGGTGTGGTAGTTGGTCGGTGGCGTGTATATAGTATGGTGGCCGGCCGGGATAGGTCCAGGATGGTCGTAGGATGGCCGTAGCGGGCCGGACGTGGCGTGTTGGTACGGTTGCATGGACGGTTGGGAACGTGGCGTGTAGGCCGTTGTAGGGCTGTAACGGGCATAACGTAAAAACTGTGTAATTCCACCACGTTATGCCCGATCATTAGTTATGCTTATTCCTCGCTGTCAATCCAATCTTTCGGCGGGCTGAAGTCAGTTACAGTGGATATTTCTGAGTCTGTGTTGTTTGGATCATGAAATTCTGACGGTTTGGGAAGTGGTTTTCTTGTTTGCAAAGATAATTCTATTTGTTCGTCAATCTCTTTATCTTTTGCTTCTTGTGCTTCTTTTAATGCATGTTCACGTCTGAGCTGTTCAAAGAGTCTGGTATCTTCGATATCTCTCTGTATCTGCTGGGCTGATTTAACTGCCTGGGCTTTTATCTGAAATTCTTGTTGTGCCTGGAATGGTTGAGATTGCTCCTTTGCTTGAGCCATAATCTGCCGAATGGTTGTGTATGGGTCTATTCGATCTACAGGCAGAGCGATGATTGTCTCAATAGCTTTTATGTCTGCCTGAGCGCACTCTAAAGATGTGTGAATAGAGTGCTTCGATATCCAGTCAATGATTATTAGCTTGGCTGCCTGGGATAATGATGCTATTGGTTGGTCAGGTTCCAGAGTTACAAGGATTCTTAATGCTTTGGCGAGTTGGTAATGGTTCAGGCGAAATGACATATGAGGGCTTGACATAATGGTTGCTCCGTTGGTTGAATTAAATACGAAATATCCAGGCGTGTTTCTTAAAACATATAGCTTTTCTAACATCGTTACTTCTAACTAATGTTGGAGTTATAAGATGGATTGTATAGCCGGTAAGAATTTCATTGTCCTCTTCCATAATAATTACATCATCTTCAGGCTGTGTTTCGAGTAGTTTTATTAAGTCCTTGGCTTTCATTATAGCTCCGTTGGTTGAGGTTGGTTGGTGGTTACAGGTGGCCACATTTGGTTACAGTGTAACATGGGTTGGTGACGGTTGTCAAGGGTTTGGTGCCGGGTGGTGACGATTTTTGGTTACGGGTGGTACTGTTGTGGTGCCGTTTGTGTCCGGTTGGTGACAGGTTGCTTGTGTAAGTGGTTGATATTGTTGGAGAATTTGAGGGCTGTGTACGGTTGGCGTCAAAAGAGTCCGTGCGTACACCTCCCCCCCGTCTCTGGACCTCGTATTTAAGTATTTAATAAAAAAATTAAATACTAAAACAGACTACCATCACACACTCACGACACAGGGGGGTGGTGTACGGTTGGACACTATTGGCCACTTTTGGACACACAGGCACGCAACTCTTTGAAATGATTACCTTTTTCTAGCTTGCCTGTGTCCATATGGTGACAGTTGATGTTAGTGTGGTGCCAGGTGGTGACAATTATGTGTGTCCAGCCGGTGCCATCCGATGCCTGGTGGTAATGTTTAGTGTCCGTTTGGTGCCAATTATGTGTGTCCAAGTGGCTACGTTTGGCTACGTGTGTCACCATCTGGTTACGTGTGGACACCCTATAGCTCTGTTCATCATCGAACGCACATACACCTAGCATCTAATCTATAGTTATGCAATCCAGTCTGTTAGGCAATTTACAGTTTGTTAGGCATTAGCAATAAGAAAAGCCCGAAAAGGTCACATGAACCTAATCGGGCTAAGGTTAAATCAAGGTTGTTAGGCTTTTTATTACCGGCACAATTCAATATATATTCCTGTCTTAATGGCCTTGTTCAGCCGTTCAGGATATACATTCAAATATCTGAGCATACTTGAAACATTGTGAATATCTCCACATAGTAAGCATCGAACCATTTTCATTTCTTCCCTGTTGGAAGTCAATTTAATTGCTTTTGCAAACTCAATTCCATAGGTTACATCTTTTTGCAGTTTCAAGGTTTTCATAATGTCACCAAGTGAAAGTCAACTTCTGAGAATTGCACATACCATGCCTCAATAACCCATTCAGGCAGATATGGCGCGGATTTTCGGTTAAAGAAACTTATGAATCGTTTTGAATATTTCATGTTTGCACCTCTAGGCTCGGGCACAATCGCATGGACTATGCCCGAGTTTGTTGGTTGCTAATTGTTTGCCTGCATACCTGCGATGATTGCCGCAAGTTGTTCAGGCGTCAATTTGGCCATAGCTTCAATCGCTTTCTGCTCGTCACTCTTTGCGCTTGCCGGACGTTCGGCAGCTTCCCACTTCATGCCATCCACATTGCTTTGACCTAATTCCGGCGACCATTCCGCACCTTTCTTGGTTGCTTTGAAGGTTGCACGAGCATCTATCAGTTTTGCCTGTACACCTTTCTGAAGGCAGGCATGAAGACATCCAGCCTCAGTCGCCCATGCAACCAACTTTTGTTCATCTGCAAATTGTTCAGATGTCGGAAAGATACTCCGAGGCAAAGTATGACTAACCATGCTACCAATTGCAGGTACAGAAGTTTCCGTCTTCAAAGTATCAAGTGTTACAAAGATTGACTGTGCCATAATATTACCTCATTTAAAAAGTGTTTGAATGGGAGAAAACTATTTTCTTCCCGTTAAGGCCAGTTTTGTATCATGACCAGGATATTGTCAAGTTTTATTTTGAGAGCATGTTTATTTATAATTAATTTCTTTGATAACTTCTCCGGTATTCCAATCAATGGCAAAAGCCTTTCCAACATCCTGGCCTTGTTCAATACGAACAACGGGGAAACCATCTCCATAAGTACCAACTACGTTAATAACCTGATTGCTTCCATTCACCTGACCTTGCCAAAGATTACCAAGTCTTTTCATAATAATTCTCCTTCAAAGTTAAAGTTGTTTCTAACTTTCCCGGTTATTCAGGTAAGTAACTATCTGCCTCTTGTTATCTCCAATGTATAGCCTGTTGAAAGGTTTGTCAAGATTTATTTTCCACCATTCTTTCTTTTCCACCATTCTTTCTTTTCCAATTGCTTGTCCTTTCCCAATTATAATACTTCCCCATGTTCAGCCTGTCAAGAGTTATTCTGTTCCCCATTCTGCCTGGTGTAACTTGCCTGGACCTTGCCAATATAGCCTGGTGTAACTTGTATGATGCTTACCAGTTTGTCAGGACCATCACATTGAAATATTCTATCTGTTGAACTGTTCCACAGTTTGCCAGAGATATCTGCTCATGATCAATACCTGCTGTCCGTTTGTCCGCGTAGCGGAGGGAACAATTCTTCTAGTGTGTGACCTGCCTGCATGTTGATGCCTCGATCCTCCTGTAGTGGATTAGGGTTTCTCATATAATTTGCGGAAACAAGCCATCTCTGATTGCCGTCAATTTGCACCAGTCACACCAGCGTTCATAAGTGAACCTTCAGTCGGGAACAATCATATTGGTATCAGCATTCAACTTGGCTAATATAGAAACTTGGCAGCATTAGCAAAACAGGCAGCCCTTATATATTATAGGAGGTGCAATATGTTTGCCGGCATTATGGAAAAAGCAGGAAAATTAAGTCCTTATGCATTTTAATGTTGCTATTTTTACCATAATATGTCATTTTAAAATAGTAAAGTTCCAAAAGGTTCACAACATCCATTTAACCTATCTTACCTGTAAAGCTGCCAGCCATGTTGAAAGAGCTAAAATCTCAGCACCGCAACATTATCCAGATGGCGTTCAACGGGTACAAAAACCAAGAGATTGCTGAGCGTCTTGGTATGGCACAATCATCCGTATCTACAATCCTTCGCTCACCTCTTGGGCAAGCCTACTTGAATGGCCTTCAAGACAGGGCGCACGAAGCAACTTTGGACGTTCGCAAAAAGTTAGTCAGCCTCAACAGAGAAGCCTTAGATACCTTTGCTCACTTGCTTGACAAGGGTTCCCGCAAAGCTGTTCCAGCATCTGTACAATTTAATGCAGCTAAAGATGTTCTCGATCGCAATGGTTATAAGGCACCCGATCGATTGAACATCGACATGACGCTGCAAACCAAAACTGACGAAGAACTTGATGCTGAGATAGCTGCAATCGAAGAAGCTATCAACCGCACAGGTGGTAAAAATCTTCCAGAGATTAAAAAGTCCTTACGACAAAACTTATCATTTACGACTATTCCTCTTGCTTCAGATCATGCTGTTGTCACGATGCCTGCTAACGAGGATGATTTATCTCTGGAAGATTTGTTCTGTACTGAAGAACAGGCTGGCCTATTTATTCCTGACGAATCTTTTGAAGAACCCATTCTGATGGAAGACCTCACAATTTTAGAAGACCTATCATTTGATCCTTTTCACAATATTAAAAGGTCATAATGATGGATCTTTCCCACCTTGATAGAGACCGCAAAGAGCAATACCTCAAACTCTTGCAAGCCAAGAACATCCGGATCAAGCAAAATAAGATTACTCAGTACTATCCAGATGACGGCGAGCTAAGTCGAAATAACTATCCTAAGCATATGCAGTTCTTTGCAGCCGGCGCAGATTTTTCTGAGCGTTGCATCATGGCTGCAAACCGCATAGGCAAAGCCCTTAAACATGGAACTAAAGTAGCTACTCCCGGTGGCTGGAAAGCTATTGAAGATATTAAACTTGGCGAAACAGTTATAGCTGGTGATGGATCATTAACTCAAGTTACTGGTGTCTATCCTCAAGGGCCAAAACAACTTTTTAAAATTACTTTTGATTCAGATGATGAGGTAATATGTTGTGGTGAGCATCTTTGGAAATATCTTCCTTATAATGCAAGATATCCATATAGACAATCTCATGGACAAAAAGAAGCAAATCCATTTTATAATCAATATAAAGTTGCTAATACTTTAACCATTCTTGGTGATTCTGGAGCAACTCCTATTGCCAGAATGCGTGCTTCAGTTCCTCAAGGACAAGCATGGCAATTAGATAAAATTAATTTGTTTATAGATCCATATTTTATGGGGATTCTTTTAGGGGATGGAAGTATTGTTGATAGAGTAAGATTTTCAACACAAGATGATTTTATTGTTTCAAAAATTGCCAAAACAATTCCTAAAAATCTCTTACTAATTAAAGAAGCTGGATATCTTGGTTATTGCATATCTAAGCCAGGTGGATTACATACTGGTAAGGCTCCAAATGAATATACTCAGTATCTAAGAGAACTTGGTTTACTTGGAACTAAAAGTCATACTAAATTTATTCCAATAGATTATTTACTTTCTTCAATTGAGCAGCGAAAAGCTTTGTTAGCTGGTTTAATGGATTCTGATGGTTATATTAATCCCACTAACTCAATGTCATATACTACAATATCCTCAAGATTGAAAGATGATTTTTGTACTTTAGTTCAGTCTTTAGGTGGAAAAACAGTTGTAAAAGAAAAGATAAAATCATATACCAACTCTGATGGAATTAAAAGGAATGGACAATTAGCTTATATTATTACAGTTAAGCTTCTATTTTGTCCTTTTGAACTTCCTAGAAAGAAAGAAAGATATAATGATAAAGAAAGTTCATTTGATAGATTAATATATTCAATTGTTCCAGATGTAATTTCTGACTGTACTTGTATTGAAGTTGATCATGCTAGTCATACATTTATTATTGCTGGTGGAATTGTTACTCATAACTCTGAAGGAATTGGTGCATACGAAACAACTCTACACGCAACTGGACGCTATCCAAGTTGGTGGACAGGCAAGAGATTCACCAAGCCAGTTTCCATCTGGGCCTGTGGAACAACCAGTACAACTGCTCGTGACATCGTTCAGTATAAGCTGATTGGCAATCCCGAAGAGTATGGTACTGGACTCATCCCAGAAAAGTATATAATCAAGACATCTCCTAAGGCTGGTGGAGTTGCTAACGCCATCGACATGATCTTGGTCAAGCATATCTCTGGTGGTATATCTCGGATTAAGATCAAGTCATATGCAGAAGGTCGCAAGTCATTTGAAGGAACTGAGCAAGATTTAATCTGGCTGGATGAAGAATGTCCATTGCCAATCTATACTGAATGTATAACTCGGACCATGACAACGAATGGTCTAATCATGTTGACCTTTACTCCTTTAGAGGGCCTCACCGATACTGTTCTTCAGTTCATGCCGAACGGAAAGATTGAGGATAATCAAGAAGGCAGTAAATTCTTAATCCAGGCAACATGGGATGATGCACCACACCTTACCAAAGAACAGAAAGATAAACTCTGGGCAGCCTTACCACCTCATCAACGAGACGCCAGGTCAAAGGGCGTACCTCAGCTTGGATCTGGTGCAATTTATCCAATCCTCGAATCTAATATCACTGTCGCTGACTTCGCTATTCCCGATCATTGGCTCCGCTGTTATGCGTTGGATGTTGGCTGGAAGAAGACGGCAACTGTTTGGGCAGCCACAGATCCGACCAGCAACATAACTTATCTGTATTCCGAATATTATCAGGGCCAACAGTTGCCACTGATCCATGCGGATGCTATTAAAGCCAGGGGAAGTTGGATTCCAGGCGTGGTGGATTCAGCTGCACATGGTCGTTCCCAGGATGATGGAAAGCAACTTTTTGAACAATACTTTGGTTTAGGCCTTGACCTCGAGAATGCTAACAAATCTGTTGAAGCCGGCCTGTATGCTGTGTGGCAAATGCTGAGCACTAACCGCCTGAAAGTGTTTGGTTCGCTGGTTAATTGGTTTAGTGAGTTTCGGATTTATCGCCGCGATGAAAACGGTCAGATTGTTAAAGACAAGGACCACCTTATGGACTGTACTCGATATCTGATTATGTCTGGCTTGAAGCGAGCAGTTGCAAAGCCCTATTGGGAATTTGAAGCCTGGGAAGCATCAACACAATATAATGAAGCTGAAACTAATTATGTTACAGGATATTAATATATACTAAACAATTTTATGGAAGGTGGCTTAGCGGCCTTTGTCGACTCCTAGACGGACTTCCATATTTTAATATTTCTAGGAACTATATAAAATAATCTAGGAGATTATTATGCAAGCAATAGTATCGCAAGAACTTGTTCAGCATTTATTTAATTATATTCCAGAAACTGGAGAGCTAATTTGGAAAAATCCAAATGCTCATAGAGTTTCTAAAGGAGACATAGTTAAAACCATAGATAATTATGGTTATTACAAAGTATGTATTCATAATAAACCATATCTTGCTCATAGAATTATTTGGTTATATGTATATGGATATATACCAGAAAATGGGCTTGATCATATTGATAGAAATCCAGCAAATAACAGAATAACTAATTTACGAGAAGCATCTAAACAATGTAATGCAAGAAACTCAAAAATAAGTAGTAATAATTCTTCTGGTATTACTGGAGTAAGGTTCAATAAACGAAAACTTTGTTGGACAGCTGATATTATGGTAAATTATAAAAACTATCGTTTAGGTAGTTTTGCAGATTACATTGAAGCGGCTGCAACAAGATTAGCTGCTGAGCAATGCTTAGATTGGCCTGATTGTGATACTAAAAGTACTTCAGGTCAGTGTATTAAGAATTGGTTAAATAAAATTAATACTGATAACATTACAGGAAATTAATAATGGCTAATAATGGTTTTGACTTTCCTGTAGAGGAACTTGTTGATCCAGGCAATCCAGCGACTCCGATGGCGAATGCGATTATAGCTGGTCAAGCAGCGAAGCTGCCTACACGAACCAACTCAACTCTTAATACCGGTACTAATCTACCTGATGACGAACAGGCAAGTCTCATGGGCCAAGTTCCCTTTTGGGCAACTGAAGAACCTATTGAAGATATTATAAATCCAATTCAAGTTGACCCACTTACTACTGCTCTTGTAGAAAAAGAAGCTCTGCGTGCTGAAGCAGTTGTTCTCATCACAAACTTGGCTGATAAACAAACTAAGGAAATCTTAGCAGATATTACAACTAAGGTTCTGGAGGGTTATAAGCTCGATCTTGCTAGCCGTACTGACTGGGAAGCCCTCAATGTACAGATCATTGACCTGGCGAAGCTGCTCGTAAAGAAGAAAGTCTATGCAGGCGAAGTTGTAGCGAATGTTAAATATCCCTTAATCATTAATGCTTGCATCCAGTTTGCTGCCAGAGCATATCCAGAACTCATTAAGGGGAATGAGGTTGTCAAAGGTAAGGTAGTTGGAGCTGATCCTGACAACGTTAAGTTTGATAAAGCTCAACGAATTTCTCAGTTTATGTCTTTCCAGCTTCTGTCACTAATGGAAGATTGGGAAGAAGGAGTTGATCAGCTACTTTTTACGTTACCTGCAATCGGTTGTGTGTTCAAAAAGAGTTACTTTGATGCAATTGAACGGAAGTCTGTATCTCAGATAGTCTTCGCTGATGATTTGGTTGTAAATTACTTTGCCGAATCACTGGAGAGGGCTCCACGAGTTACACATAGAATCTATTTGTACCATAACGAAATTGTCGAGCGCATCAATTCTGGGATCTTTATCAAGTTTGATGTAGCAGAACTTGGCCAGGCCACCAGTGATAAGACTGCTGACGTAGATGAAGACACTCCACATTTGTTTCTTGAACAACATCGTTGGTATGACCTAGATGGGGATGGTTATCAAGAGCCGTATGTAGTAACTGTTCATGACCAATCACAGAAGTTAGTTAGGATATCTCCTCGGTTTGCCACAGATGGGATTATTCGCAAGTCTGATGAAGCCGGTGTAGTTGATCCGAACGGACCGATTGTTAAAATCATTCCTGAGCAATACTTTACTAGATTCATTTTCATGCCTGCTATTGATGGCGGATTTTATGGTATGGGGTTTGGCTCTCTATTGATGAGCAGCAACTCAGCCATAAACACAGTAATTAATCAGTTGCTAGATGCTGGGACGTTATCGAATCGTCAAAGTGGCTTCCTGGGGAGAGGACTTAAACTCGGGCGGGGCAAATCCATTCAAGTTAAATCAGGCGAATGGAAACCAGTTGATGCTACCGGTGACGATCTTCGCAAGAACATCTTCCCCATGCCAGTGCGTGAGCCAAGTAATGTCCTTTTCCAGTTGCTCGGATTGCTAATCGAGAGTGGTAAAGAACTAGCCGGCATGACAGAGATTCTTGCAGGTAATTCACCAGGCGCGAATGTTCCGGCTGAATCTGTTCTCGCATTGATTGAACAAGGGCTGCAAGTCTACAGTGCCATTCATAAGAGACTTTATCGTAGTCAGTATAAAGAGTTCATTAAGTTACGTAGACTGAATGCTCTTTATCTTGATCAGATGACATATAGTGTTGTCCTGGATGATACGCAGGCAATTGTTCAGGCTGACTTCTCTAGTGCAGATTTCGATGTAGTGCCGGTTAGCGATCCGAACAGCACGACAATGATGCAGCGACTTCTCAAGGCGAAGGCCATGCTAGAGTTGCGAGGACAAGGACTTAATGATCAGGAAATATTACGGCAATACTTACTTGCACTTGATATAGAAGATGTTGAAAGGTTCTTTCCTGCAGAAGACCAACCTGATCCAGCTGAGCAACTATCTGTGGAGAAGCTCAAAGCTGAGATTGCAGAGCTGAGTGCAAAGGTCGCTAAGTTGAATGCAGAAACTCAGAAGATTTTGGTTGAAGTTCCAAAAGCGCAGCTCGAGCAAGAGAAGACAATTGCAGACATGGACAATGATGCTATAGATTTAGCTCTTAAGGATAAGCAAATTTCTGGGCAGTTAGAGCTTGGTAGATCTCAGCAAAGTTTAGGCAAAGCTCCTGGTGGATTAAAAGAAAGTACGGTTGAACGTGAATATAGTTAAGGAGATAATATGGATGAATTAGAGAAGAAAAAGAAAGGTACATTTTCTTTTTTACGTGCACTTGGCTTAGGTAAAAACAAGGATGATGCTTCCGACAAGAATGTTTTTTATGCTGGGAATGTAATAACTGCTGCAAATAAGCGAAAGAAAGAATTGGAGAAAGCTAATCAGAATTGAGGAGAACTCAGATGGAAAGATTTATTGGAGTCAAAGAAATTAAAGCACTTAAAATGACTCGTCAAGAGTATAATGATTATCGTGGATGGGAACTTCCTTCAGATGAAAATGGTAATGATGATGGCTTTCTTGTAGAATATTTAGATGGTGGACAGTCTAATCATCCAAAGCATGAAGGATATATTTCTTGGAGTCCTAAAGAAGTTTTTGAAAGGGCTTATCGTAAAACAACTGGAATGCCTTTTGGTTTAGCTATTGAAGCAGCAAAGAAAGGTTACAAAATAGCCAGAACTAAATGGAATGGAAAGAATATGTTTGTAGTGTATATGGAACCATTGAGCTTGCCTCCATATAATACTCAAGGAACACATAGAAAAGTAAATGATCGTACTGCTAAGTTCATTGGTGAAGATAAACCACTTAATTGTCAACCATACTTTGCTATGTATAATGCACAAGAAGAATGGATTCCAGGTTGGTTAGCAAGCCAATCTGATATGCTTGATGAAGATTGGTATATTGTAGAATAATCTATACTTATGGTGTCAAGATGCTAACTAGCGAACAATTCCAAGAGTGGAAAAACCATCCAGTAACGAAAGAGATCTTTGCTGAGATTAAAAAGACTAGGCAGTCCATAGTTGATCAGCTTGCCAATGGAAATAGTATAGGCTATGAGGCAGCTGCTACACATGGAACTACTAATAGATTAGTTGGTCAAATAGCTGGTCTGGATCAGCTTCTTAATATTTCTTTTGAAGATACTTCTGTAGATAACGAAGTTGATGAGATCAGTGGTTACTAAGCATACGCAGTTATTAATAAGAACAATTATTTAAAAGGGTAATAATTATGAGCACAAACATTATGGATATTAATCAATCCGGTATTATTCCGACTGGCGGACACTTGTTGGTACTTCCTGAGAAGGTTGAAGAAAAGACTAAGGGCGGAATCTATTTGCCACAAACAACTCTGGAAAAGGAACAGCAAGCTGCTACAGTTGGCACATTGATTGCCATTGGACCTACTGCCTGGAAAGACCTTGATGACGGAGTTGCCTGGGCAGAAGTTGGCGATAAGATTAGTTATTCTCGATATGCTGGTGTGTCAATGCCTGGCAAGGATGATGAATCTTATGTATTGATTAATGATAATGATGTTTTGGCTCGGTTACTCTTTTAAATAGGTGTTATTATGGCAGAAGAATTTGTGCAAGACATTATTATGGCAGCCGAAGCAACTGATGGTTCTTCTACAGAAGCAACAGAAACTACTGATGATATCAGCAAGTCTGTTGTGGTAGCTAAATCTGGTGATGATCAATCTTCCAATCAAACTAAAACCCCTAATGGTAATGCTGATTCTGATCAAACCAAGATTGCTCCTTCTGTAGAAGAACTTGCTTCACAACTTGGCTGGCGTGCTGATCATGTAGGTGAAGATGCAGTTGATGCAGTCACGTACATTCTGAGGTCGAAAGACATTCAGAAGGCAATGAGTAAGCATAATAAAGATTTAAAGGAAAATCTGAGTGCTGTTCAGTCATCTGTAAATGCACTTAAGGAACACAATGAGAAAGTCTATCAGACTGAAGTTAAGAAACTAACTGCTGAGATCGAATCTCTTAAAAAGGAACGCAAGTCGGCTATTGAACTTGCTGATGTTGATAAGGTCGAAGAGCTAGACGCACAGATCGAGGCAAAGAAAAATGATCTTGCTGCACCAAAAATTAATGATACGTCCAAGGCTGGTGCTGTTGAAAATCCTGTGTATGATGAATGGATTCAGGATAACGAGTGGTACTTGGAAGACAACGATATGGCGCAGTTTGCTGATAGTGTAGCGCAGAATTATGTTGGTGCTCCACTGCCTAGGATTTATGCACTGGTACGACAGAAAGTTCAAGAGGTTTTTCCAGAAAAGTTTGCACCTAAGAACACCTCAACTACTACAACTACTAAAGAGACTGTTAAACCCATTGGACCTGTTTCTCCTGTTGATAAAGGCTCAAACAATAAAGGTGCTTCAACTTCTTTCAGCAAAGCTGATCTTACGCCTGAACAAGTTAGTATCATGAATCAATTTGTTCGCGGAGGCATAATGTCCGAAGAACAATATATTAAAGATATTGCAAGTATGCAAGAATAATAAGAGGATTATGTTATGCCAGAGCAGATAAATAAAATAGAGAGTGTTAAAAGCGAGCAACCGCGAAAAAGAATACCTTTAGGGTCGAGGAATATCTTGACTGCACCGAAGAAGGTCGGTTTCGTGCGCCGATTTGTGAATGATACTGGAGATCGCATTCAGATGTTCAAGGACGCTGGATGGAACGCTGTTGATGATGGCTCACCTGTTGGGGATTCAAAGATTGGCAGACCGACTAATATTGGTAGTGCCACGAATCCTAGTGTGGGTAACAATCAAAGGGCTGTTCTAATGGAGATCCCAGAAGAGATTTATGAGGCAGACCGAGCCGAATCACAAGCCAAGATTAGTGAGGTAGAAAACCAAATTAAGCGGAACTCTCATGGCGAGGGTAGAGATGGCTTGTCTGGAAG
>Ga0209416_1000177_pt1 | contig 69543 bp, 121 predicted proteins | sample RifGroF1_FD_184001 | JGI IMG/M metagenome (GOLD analysis project Ga0209416, IMG submission 184001) | Groundwater microbial communities from Rifle, Colorado, USA - Groundwater F1 (SPAdes) (version 2) | ecosystem: Environmental > Aquatic > Deep subsurface > Groundwater | place: Rifle, Colorado... | reverse complement strand
TATTCTTTTGTTGCTACAGGCGGAACAATTGATTATACTACATATAATGGAATACTACGGCTGACGGCAAGTACGGCAGGATCATACATCAGAAAAGCTTCCGGCGTTGTTTTAGCAAGCGGCCAAACTTTGATTACTAGATTACGCTCTCCTGATGCGCTGTCAACAACTGTTTCAATTTTGGTCGGTACCTCAGTAGTTTCTACTATTAACGGAATAGGAACTGAGTTTGCTTTATTTTCTTCCTTGATTGTCGGCGGAGCATCAGCAACAACTTTGACGATATTGGGAACTAATACGGCATCGGCAGGAACGGTATTTGATATCGACGGGTTGTATTTCGGTAATGGAACTTATACTTTTCAGCTTGAAGATCAATCCGGAAGCGGGAACCATGGCACGGTGTTCGGCGCGACTCCGACGGATACTCCGGCGGGGAGGGGGCTGATCGGGGATGGCGTGAATGATATTGTGAGATTATCCGCGTCGCTTAATATACCAGGAGCTTTTACATGGTCACTATGGTTCAAGTCAACTGTCGGCGGATATGTGATGACGAAAGACAGCGGCGGGGGTTCCAGAGGCCCGAGTATTTTTGTCAATACAAATCCTGATTTTAGGATTTCCGTTGACGGTACAACTCAATTTATAACAACATGCATAGGACTAAATGCCCTTGACGGAAATTGGCATTTGATTACCGGGGTATATACACCATCAGTTTCGGTAGATATCTATTTTGACGGTGTTCTAAATATACATAATACCACTTCTATTCCGGCATCTCAATTCGCATCTAGTGGTACGCTGAATCTTCTTGGGAGGGACGGCAGTGTTTCCTATTATACGGGGGATATCGCCGACCCCCGCATCTACAACCGCGCCCTTGCCGATTGGGAAATTGAAAAACTTTATAATCAAGAATCTTGGGTTGGTGAATATGACGGACTTGCCGGATGGTGGCCTGTTGATTATGGTTTGGGTGTAAATATTGCCGCCGTATTGGGCCATAATTTACTTACTGGAAACAATCTCCGCATACAAGCCAATAATTCTAATGATTGGGGCGATCCAGAATTGGATGAACAGATAACAATTAACCCGAATTTAAGTTTGAAATTCCTTGACGATACTTATTATTATAAATATTGGCGGTTTACTTTCGGGGCGCAGGGCGATTTAGAAATCGGGCGTTTATGGCTTGGGGAATATCTGACAATCGATCCTTCATCCCTGCTTGATTTCAAAGTAGCAAAAAAAAGAAGTGATAATGTTATCCACGGAAAAAACAGGCAGAAATGGGCATCGGTCGGGGTTGGTTGGCGGGAATTCAATATCACGTTTCCGCCTACGGAAGAAACAATGGTATATGAACTTTCCAAAATGTATGATGAAGTCGGAAATCATTCTTCTTTTATCTTTTGCAATTTCGACCAAATTAGAAGTTATCAATTAGTGGAACCTTGTTATGTAAGTTTCAATGGTGCGATAGGTTTTGATCATACCGATAGAATGAAATTTGCTTATTCTTTGAATATGGAAGAGGAAATGTAAATGTCATTCTCGACGGAAATAAATAAATCAGTATCATCATTCCGTGTATTGCTCGATATCGATTCCAAAGATGGAAATTATGCCGGAAGATTTTCTTTTGATGAATTTATTCCAATTGGATCAGCTGATTTATACCAAGGAAGATTAAAAAACGATCCCAGGATATCAATAAAAAGGGATAGCGCCTTTTTCGGAATATTGGTATTCGGGGCATCGTCAATCCAACTTATAAACAATGACGGCGCATTTGATACTTTGATGGATGACTATAATGTAATAGGCTCGTCAATAAAAGTTTATATTGGCTATGTGGAATTGGATATAAGCGAGTATGTGAATATCTATACTGGTTATATCGAAAAAATAGAAATAAAAGAAGATGTCGCAATATTCGGTATCGCTGATTTAAGAAAAAGACTGACTACAGGTTCGAGCGTTGATCTTGAATTCGTGGATGCGGTACAGGGCGTTGAAAACATATTGTTGGGAAATTATGCTATAACTGCCGGAAGTCTGTATTTCGATGTTTCGGCGATGACTGCCGCAAAAGCATTGGCGTATGACGTTTATAGAAAGCATCCCGATAATGATACCGTGAATAAAGCTATAGAAGATTGCGTCAAAAGTACAATGGGATTCTTTTTCATAACCGGAGATGGGCGGTATTCCTATAAAATGATCGATACCGACGCTACTTCGGTCTCGGTGATAAGCCGGTACGACGTAATAAATCCGACAGCGATAAGTTATGACGAAAAAGATATATTGGGAAGCACAAGCGTAGAAAGCCCCCCATTTCCCTTAATTGAAGCAGGAACTATAACGACTGAATCAAAGGGGCAATTATATCCAATAGCTATGGATAATGGTTCATTGATATTTGTTGAGTATGTTCCACTATCTGGCGGAATGAATATACGAAAAACTAGCGATTATTGTTCTTCATTTTCTGTAATGGAAATCAGTTCTACCTCAAGCGTTGTAAGAAATATAATTTCACCAAAGAATGGGGAAATATTAATTTGTTGCTCGGATAGAATTTTTAGATCAAAGGATTATGGAAGTTCATGGAGCATATTTACTACTGTTCTTCCTTTGACGCAAGCAATAAATGAAGGCTCCGGCGTAGTATTGTATTATGGTATGAATTCTTCCAGCGCATTTTCAGTTATGCGTTCTACGGATTACGGAAGTTCGTGGTCAGCGTATACAACCGTGTCTTCTTATCTGTTTGAATACGCTGAATGGGTGGTTGGAACCGGAGTATATGTTTTGGCAAGAGAATCTGGTACGGCTGATTACGGAACTTCAATGACTATATTTACTTCAAGTATTGGTTCTGTATATGCTACCGCAGCGGTATTTTCGGGTTTTGCCGCATTTGATGTTACTGGAATATGTCATATATCTACCGGAGATTTATTTGTAGCATTTAGGGCATCTGATGGATTGACGTTTAGCGGTCAAGTTACGAATTCTCAGATATTAAAACTTGATTCTACTGGAATAGATGTAATATCCGTATATGAAAGAACGGATATTACGGGCATAAATGCAAGTTTTATATATAACATGATAGTGGATGAAAATGATATGTTATATATGCTTGAGAATACCTCTGGTGGATTTGGAAATTCAGCAATGAAAAGCATAAATGCGCCAGATGAGAATGGGGTATCTGGATTTGAATATATCGGACCTAGTAAATTATCGCGCACTTTATTTTATGATCCATACCAAGGCAATATTTTTGTAGGTAAAACTTATACAGCAACCGAAGAAAAATTATATATCGGAAAATATTCTGATAATATGAATTGGGCATTAAATAATACTTACAAGGCATCAACTTATTCTTCATACGGAATAGATACCCTTAAGCATTTTAATACCAAACTTATATTTAATTCTGATGCCGTTTTATTGGCTGAGGATCTGATTGTTTATTTCAAGGATTTGCATGGTGAACTTCAAATTATTGTTCCAATGAAATACTATGCGGTGAATGTCGGCGATAACGTGGATGTCCAGATATGGCGTGAAACAACTTCATTCCTCGGAACAAAGAAATGCGAAGTACTGGGAAAGGAATACGATCTAAAAAACGCAATGATAAAATTCAATCTGAGAATCATATAAGGGGTGCGCAATGGATATTGATGAAATTAACCAAAGATTTAACTTGATTGAAAATGATATCAAGGAAAATACCGCCGTAATAGGCGATATCCAAACCGTATTGATGGGACCATTGCCGAACAGGAACAACGGCATAAGGGGAAATCTCATCATATTGATAGATAAATATGAAAAGTTTGTTGATCATGTAAATAATTTATGGCATGTAAGACGGCGGGAAGAATGTTTCGGGCTTTCTGGCATAAATGACATAAACCAGAAAATAGCAATTCTGCAAAAGGAGATAAATGAAATGGCAATAGCCAAGATCAATCTGAAAGGCGTATATCTTATGAATGCCCTGCAATTCATTGCGGCTATATTGGTTGCTGTCATAATGAAGAAAATGTAATATGACATTAACCGAAAAATATCTTGCGATAAATGAATATACGAGGCCCGGAAGGAATCTGAAAAAAGTATCGGGAATTATAATGCACTGGACCGGGCCTTATGGGCATACCACAAAACAAATATGGGATTATTTTGAGAATGATTGCCCAAAAGAAAAACATTATTCATCTGCGCATTATATAATTGATTTTACCGGAGAAACATTTCATGTCATACCTGATACTGAAATGGCGTATCATTGCGGGTCATCTTTGATCGATCCGAAAAGCGAAGTTATTTATACTGATTGGGCACGGGAAAAATTCGGCCAATACGCCAATATCGAAAGATACAATAATCCGAATAAAATAAAATCATCCCCGAATCAAGTAACCATCGGAATAGAAATGTGCGCAATTGATTCTGTGGGAACATTCCGGGATGCTACTATTTCTTCCGCAATTGAATTGGTTATTTCATTGTGCAAAAAATTTAATATAAGGGAAGATTCCGTGGGTACGCATAATATGGTAGTCGGCTGGAAAGATTGCCCACGTCTATGGGTAAATAAACCGACATTGTTCAATGCGTTTATCGAAGATATAAAACGGGGAGTAAAATAATGGAAGCAATAAATCAGGCTTTGGTATTGTTCAAGGAACTTGGGATCGATCCTTTATTCTTGATCGGCGTGGTATTTCTTACGGCTTTATTGAAATCCTTCGATAGAAAAAACAGGTTCAAGCAGGGGTATGTACTATTCCCGCTTTTGGCTTCCTTGTTGCTTTTTGCTACTGAAAAGCCGTTTGTTTTGGCGTCATACGCGGTAAATTCGCTTGTCCACGCGGCGCTTGGTGCATACGGATATAACCTGTATTCCAATCTCCTGAAACGAAAGCCCAAGGAGTGACAATGTGTTCAAGAAAATTATTCCTTATATTATCATCGGCATTGTTTTCTTTCTTGCCGGTTTGTTTATTCAGTCAAGAAACAATGAAAATATCAAAGATAGAGTTTCTGAACTTGAAATCCTTGCAAAATCAATTAATGATAACCAACGAAAAATTGAATCTGGAATTGACGGCCTCGGAAATACAATTGACGGAATTGGGAAATCAATTGAATCTCTCTCAGGAAGATATAAAAATATTGAAACAGGATTTAACAGACTCGAAAAATATACTGTCAATAGTATCGACGCAGTTGGAAAGCTCATCATCGGAAATAGTAGTGCTAAAGGATCAAGCGAAAGAATCAGGGAAATCGGTATTGAGTTTGGAAACGTCCTTGGGCGTATTGAAGAAGGAAATAAACAATAAACTGAATGAGATTCTATATTGGAAAATAGGCTGTATCGGAATAGGTGTTGTTGGATTTGCCGGATGGGTTTTATATGTAAAAGAATTAGTAACCGGATAAATAAATGCCCCGGCTATCAGGTGTGAATCCATACCGGATGATGAGGCCGTCCGTTCAATTCGGGCAAGGGGCACCCGGTTACTTTATTTTGCTTAAATATTTTTTGGCGTCGATAAACTTGCCGTAATTTGGATATCTTTTATGCATTCTGTTTGTGCATTTGGCGCAAAGAAATCCACCCGATCTTGTCCATATAAAATCAATTTTATTTTTACATTTGGTAAGCATCCCGGTTTTTGGATCTTTTAGCCACATTTCACATTCAACCGGTTTCTTGGTTCGTAATATATTTACCATATATTTTTTGTTCCGCCATTTGTAGCCGCAAACATCATATAATCATAATTATATGTTTTTATCAATATAAATTCATCTTTAGTATAGTATTTACCGTAAACTTGTGGATCAAGATATTTTCCATTATATATTACAAGCGCATGGAATAAAGTTGTTCCGTTTAATAGTACGCCTGCCAATTCAGATTTCTTCCCCAAAAGGTACATTAAATAAACAGCGAAATCTTCACAATCGCCGCCGCCGTCATCTTCAAATTCATGCGGGGATTTTATATATTGTTCAGCATCCAGCTCTTCCCATATATAAGTATAAGATGCCGTTTTTTTCCACGATTCTTCAAGATCGCCGTCCTTGACAGAATACCCTTCGGTATTCAGATAAAAAGGCGAACAACCCGAAAGAACCAAAGCCGCAAGAAATAATTTGAATGTTTTCATACTTATATTATAGAACATTTAATCAAAAAATAAAGGAAAATTTCAATATATTTTCATAATAATTTCCATATGCTCCATACTGCTTTTCGGTACTTTGTTTTCAAGCACCCGGCTTAATCCGGCATTGTAAGCCAATACCGCCAAACTCCAATCGCTTGTAGCGTCGTATAATCTTTTCAGATATCTGGCCATTACCGGAATGGATTCAAAGGCGTTCCATGGATCAAACTTTTTGCCATCATTATCAAACCAGATATAATCAGCAATATATTTATTATTGAATTGAGCAATCCCGATATCCTTCGATCCATTTTTATTTTTCCTGTACGCCTTTGGGTTCCAGCTTGATTCTTTTTCTATCAACCTTGAGAATAACCATATCGGTATTCCGTTTTTGCTTGCGCTATTTATGACAATATAATGATATTTTTCGGGTATGGAATAAGTCTGATAATGTTTTATTATTCTGGGTTCTATCACCGGAATGCTTGTTGAGCTTGGTCCCGATGATACTGCAATAAAAAACAAAACCAAACTTATCCATATTTTCATAGGCTATCCAATTTATCCTGATAATATTTCAATAAATCATTATAATTTTTCCTGTTCAATTTTACCAGCTTTTTTGAATCAATAGCTAATTGCTTCATGAATTCCATGGAATTGTTTTCAAACATCCATAAGGCGTAATCAGGCGCTCTTCCGTGATGATGGAGCCAATGCATTTTTATTGTCATTGCGTGGGCATTCCGTTCATCCCATCGAAGAAAAGGATTATTCTTTTTATCATAATAATGTGAACAGGATAATGCATTTGTTTCACCGGTTATAATACAAGCTTTATCCCGTTCCCGAATATATTTATTGAACAATTGATCAATTTTGTTCCGCAATCTTTTTATGGATGGTAATTTTTTACGCTTGGGTTTCTTTATCAATTTTAATTCCTTCAATTATCGCTTTTGTAGTTAAATCAACCGTAACAATTTCTAGGGCCAATGCCGCAAAATAGGCAATAACGCTATAATTTTTACTTAAAAAATGTATTATATCTTTTCTATTTTTATTTACTCGTATCAATAACTGATAATCTCGCCATAACTCATACGCTTCTGTTTTTGTTATTCCCATTTCTTCATGTAGTTTCATTGGTATTTTGGAGTCCGTTTGCTCTTCACGCTTTCCTCTATCGCTTCCCATTTTTCAGCCGTCCTTTTTTTCAATTCTTTTTCAAGTTTATGTTCTTCGATATATTTTATAAGATTCAACCGGGACATATTTTCCCCATCCCATTCCCCGGATGGATTCTTTATCAATTTCCCTCTTGGCGTCAAAATATCATATAAATAATCTACATTGCTTTGGATATTGTCTATTCCATAATCGAATAAAAGTTTTACAAATACGCTTCGCCTCGGCCTTGGTGTTTTGCTTTTCGCATTTTTTGCTTTTGTAACCGCTCCAACCGGAATGCCTTTTTTTATTATATCTTCTACACTCGCAAGCCATAAAACCGTATGGCAATAAAAATCCATTGCCTTTCCTCCAGCCCGCGTATATTTTTCAAAACTCATCGGATCAAGATTGCATCTGACTTGAGATATGATAATCAATAATGCATTTTTCTTTTCAATCAAATCAGACAATGAAGGGAAAAAAGTATTGGACAAATATTTGGGTTTCGCCATGCGGTAAGAACCTTTTTCTTTGTCCTCTTTTTCCTGCGGTGATAATTTCCTTTTCTTGAATTTTGTGAACTGCTCGTCTGCTATTTTTTCGCCTTCCTTGTCGTTAAGCGAATCCAAAGAATCTATGACGTAAATACCAAGTTCATTATCTTTTAATGATTCAAGAAATAATCGTATATTACAATATGCGGATTCGACTGTTTTTGATTTTGTCCTTTTCTTTTGATCCAACGGCATTATTTCCACGCCGTATAGTTTTTTGGTATCAAAAGAAAAACCGGATTCGCAATCATCGTATACCCATTTCATACGTTCTTTATATTTATAATACGCGGCAACGATAACTTCAATCGCCATGAATGTTTTTCCGCTGGATTTATCGCCAACTATATTTATTATCCTTCCAGCCGGATATCCCTTTGTTACACCGCCGCCAACCTGGATATCCATCAAATCCGATCCGGTCGGAAAACATATACGCGATTTACTTTCCTTTTCTTTATGCAAAATAGTTTTTTCTATATCCATCGATGCTTTTTTGGTCATGGTATCATCCTTATAAAAATATGGCGTCTACTTATATTATAGACGCCATATGCGTTTATTTATTCTTCAACTGATTTTTTCGTCTCATACATTCAGCCCATATATCGCATTCTTCGCAATCCTCCTTGAACTTGTCATGATCTAATCCGAATTTATGCCCTGCCGGACATTTATTTTTTTCTACTTCTTTTTTTTTAGAGGCACTGGCTTTTTCCCGATTACGGTTTTCCCTTTCTTTACCGGGGGCGGCTCATCATCTTCATCATCGTCAGTCTCATCCTCGTTATCCTCCTCCGCTTCATCTTCCTCATCCGTATCATCATCGGACTCATCCGCATCTTCATCAGTATCCTCTTCTTCATCGTCCTCGTCATCTTTTTCATCGTCGTCCTCTTCAATCGGCTTCTTTTTGGCCGGAGGTTTCTTTGAAGTTTTCTTGGGCGGTTCGTCCTCATCATCGTCATCAATATCGGGTTTCTTTTTGGAAGTGCCTTTCTTGGGCTTTTCATCTTCATCATCGGATTCTTTATCTTCGCCATATAGCAAGGTTTCTATTTGTTTGGGAGTTTGAATCTTCATCAAAGTATCAAACTTTACCGCTTCATCCATCAAAGATTCATCCAATGCAGTTTTTCGTTTTGTAAAAGTAAAATTTGAAAATTCAAGATATGTTGATTGTCTGCCTTTTATTGCTTTTGTTACATTTTCTCCCCAAAACTTGATTGATTGACCGTCATCAATACTGCTAAAATCAATATAATTTTCCGCGCTATTGCTTGGTTTGTCATCTTCATCATCATTTGCAATTGTTGCTGCCACCCTTGCGGCTGTTACCAATTGTTTTTCAAATTTATTGAATTTTATCTTGAATACTTTCAAACCTTCTTCCGGTTTAGTTTTATCTATTACATTATAATAACAGAACAAAGAAGGCCATAATTCACCAGCGTCATCTTTTTTCCCAGCATCTTTTAATTCTTGTGCTTGTTTGCATATCGGGCATTCTTTAAAAAAATTGGATTTCGGGCAGATTATTTCCGCATGGGTAGGGCCAATAAATGTATGCAAATACAATTCAAGCATATATGATGGGTCATTAAGTTCAGCGTCCCCTGAATGGATAAGAGGATCATTCTTTGTAGTAATTATATATGGAACAATGTCAATATAATTTTTATCTAGCTTTGGTTCAAAAAATTTAATATCGTCAAGTTTACTGAAATCTAAAGCGGATGATCTACTGCGGCCTTCCCGATTTTCATAGCTTCTTTTCATTCTATTCTTCAAACTGTTGCTTTTGCTTTTCTTTTTCACTTTTCTGTTCTCCATTTTCTGTATTTGATTGTTTCTAAATCCAACGCTTTGATTACGTCCTCCGGCTTTTGATTCGGCGCTACTGTTGCAACATACCCAATATCCATTGTTTCATAATTGCCAAAATTGAATTTACGGGTAAAATGAACCTCCGTTATATTTACTTTTAATGTTACTTCAGGCGGTACTTTCATTCTTTGGCCTGCTCGGCACTATTTATAGCATTATCAATATTGGAAACCGCGTCCTCCAAAGTTTCAATAATATCAGAAATATTATACTCAGCTTCATCCAAATTACTTACAGCATTTTCAGCATTTTGGGCCCTTTCACTATTTTGAAGCGGTTCAGGCATATTATCAATATATTCCTGTTCTTCATCTTTACAACTTTCAATAATTCCTTTGGCATTTTCCAACAGATCAATCGCTTCCTGAATCTGCCCTCTGCGAATTTTATTCATTTTTCCTTCCTTAAATAAATAAATGGATAATATATCCGAATAGTAAAAATAAAACCGACTTGGCTATTGTTACGCCAATTAATTCAGTTATACTACTTTTTTTATTACTATCACTTTTAGTATATGGCCGTAAATAAGAAATTATAGAACTTATTCCGATTGCATAAGGAATAGTCAATGCAGGTAAACTAAACAACGAAACAATAAACCAGTTCCATAAAATAACAAGAATCATCCCGTCAATAATAACGGACAATATTAACATAAAAATAATACCTATGATTGCCAACCCTTTCATTTTATTCCTTCCTCAGTTTCTTTCTGATATCCCGTTGTGTCAATTCAACCGGCCCTTCACGCTTCCCCCCATTCGGCGCTGCATAAAATCCTTTTACCAATAACGTAGTTAAATTATCCAATTCTGATTTACGATGATCCATTGCCGATACCGCCGCGATCAAATAATTAACCTCAGATTGTGCATCGCGGATATTTTCCCTTGCTGATTGTATTTCACTTTCCAATATCGCTTTTATCCCGGCCTCGGTTTGTTTTCCATTTACCGCAAGATATTCCGCCTCCCAATTTTTTCTGATTTCCAAATCTTTTTGGGCGGTTATCAATTTCAGCGCATCTTCTTTTTCATTCAACTTATTCTTTGCATCGGCAAGCTTTTCAGCCCAATAAAAATAAATACTTGCCTGTTTTTCACATTCAATTTCAAGCTTATATTTATTTATTCTGACATCTTCGGAAAATAGACGCTCTTCTTTAGCCATTATATTTACTCCTTATTGATATTATAGATTTTGGTTTGGCTTTTTACGTAAAAAATCCCGCCGGTCATTTTATTGACAAGCGGGATAAAGTTCATTCGTCGTCTTCCTCGTCCTCGTCATCATCGCCCAAATCTTCATCGTCATCGTCTTCCAGATCATCTTCCACGTCGTCATCTTCGTCATCAAGATCATCATCGATATCAAGTTCAGGCTCATCATCCTGGACCTTTTCCCGTACCGTCTTCTTGGCGACCTTCGGAGCAGGCTTTTCAGCTTTCTTTGCCGGAGCCTTTTCAACCTTCTTGGGCGCGGGCTTTTCGGCCTTCTTCGCTGAAGCCTCTTCAACCGCCTTCTTCGCGACCTTTTTCGGTTCGGGCTTCGGCTCTTCCTTCTTGCCCTTCTTGACGACGACGACCTTTTCAACCTTCTTGGGAACGACCTTTTCAGCCTTGGTAGCCTTCTTCGCGGCCTTTGCCTTGACATCAGCAGCAGCAATCTTCTTGGCTTCGGACGTAATGGAAATAGTATCCTTGGGCTTGAAATTCATGGGATTCCTGCCACGCGGAAGTTCAAAACCCTTGTTTTTTGCCGCGATCCTCACAAACGCGATGTCAATACCAGAACTTTCAGCGATTTCCTTACAAGTAGCCATTTTCTAATCCTCCGAAAAATATTTTAATGGATTCCTAAGACCCATTATTTATAACTTGATACTAAAATAACACTGCAAATAAAATTTATACTTGCCCAAGGGATAAAATACCATTTATTTTCCAATTTAAGCCTTTTCATACAAAATAAAATAGTAATAAGTATCAAAAGTATAGCATTAATAATAACCAATATGATTGCCAGATACTTCATTTAAAATCTCCTTATACTTATATTATAGATCAAAACTTTCTTTTTTATCATAAAATCAACTTATTGTTTGCAAACATGCCAAAGTTATTCCGGCTTTTCCGGTGTTATATGTTGGCTCACTGAAAGCTTCCAAGGCGGCTACGGCACGAGGCATTAAACTTCCATTCATTATTACTGCGTTCATATACCCTAAAACAATATAACGAATAGTTTCGGTATCGTCTAGCTTCCCGTTATCTTTTAATTTTCTAAGAATAATAGCTATATCTTTCCAGTTATTTTTACTGTTCAATAAAGCCCTAGCCAATTCTATTACTTCGGCATCATCCTCATTACCTTTGGAATCAAGTATTTTTTCTATAGCTTCGTCGGAATCGGCATTGGATATCTGTTCGAGCATCACCAATGCGTTTCTGGGGCTTCCCTCAGCCTTGTTTGCTATGGATTCCAGTACGTTTTTTGATATACCAAGCTCCTCCAGCTTGTTTACCCGTCTAATGATCGATACTATTTTTTCGATAGGTAAAACAGTGGTTTTTATCTCTGTACAGCGGGATTTAATCGCTTTTAGTAACTTACTTGGGTCAGTAGTGCATAGAAAAAAGTAAACCGATTCGGGCGTATCTTCTAAAGGTTTTAATAGTGCTGATTGCATCTCTCCTGTGAATTTTTGGCATTCATCTAGTATATAAACAATAGCTTCACCTTGCGGGTTATAACGGATTGATTGAATAATTTCTCTAGCCGTTTCTATTCCTCTGGCATTCGCGGAATTGATTTCTCTTAAATCCATTTCCGTAGCGCCTAGTTTATTGGCGGCTATTCTTGCAATGGTGGTTTTCCCGGTTCCAGGCGGGCCGGATAAAAGATAGACATGGGAATGATTCTTTTTGGTCAACGCCTTTTCCAGCGCGGCTATTGACGATTCATTTCCGATTACGTCTTCAAATGTTTTCGGTCTGTACTTCTGATATAAAGTTGCCATTATAATATTTCCTCTTTGGAAATAAACCGCTTATGTAAATAATGCAAAAATAAAAAATCCCAGTCTATTATTTTAGTCCTTTTATTCTTTTTATAATCTGGATCAAGGTTTATACTAATACCTAAAAGCACTTTATCATAACTATATTCAGTGTAAATACCAAAAATAATAAGATACGTATATTCCCTTTTGGCATACCGAAATTCCAATAAACTAAATTTCATTGTTTTCTCCTTACGATAATATTATAGATCGTTGTTCTTTTATTTCTTTTAATAATGGCGCTTTTACGCTATAACAGTTTCCGTACACCGTATTACCTCATTTGGCCAATCCATTTGTGTTTCTTCGGTAATTTTCAATATTTCATTATCGTATTCAAGCATTGAAATATTCTCCTGTAAGTAACCCTTTATTTTCCATCTCAGCCCAATTCCCATTCAACTTACTAACCTTTTTCTCTATGAATAATGGCACGATTAACCATTCAAAATTTTCTCTAATCTTTTGCGTTCCATATAACCACATTTGATAATCTAAATAATCTTCCTCGGCAGGATCGATATCGGGTAAAATACTATCATGAATTTCTAATAATATCTTACTATTCATTTTCTTTTTCTGCATTAATTGACTGATATTTTTCAACGCCCATAATTTACAATGTGAAGCCGTTCCTTGTACACGATAATTCAAGATTTTGTTTCTGGTCATCGGTCCATAGCAACGGAAGCCGGTCAATAAATCAATATATCCTTTCTTTTCATAATCCCGCAATGTTTTTTCTTTATACTCATAGCCAACAGGAAATTGTTCCCAGAACCACGCCTCTACTTTTTTCATATGTTCCCGCATATCATTTATATTTCTGACGCCTTTTGACTTTAAATGTACTCTGGTTTCTTCGTCGCATTCGTTCCAAAGATTTACGGCAGTATTTTTCCAATAAGAACCGTAAACAGTAGCAAATACAAAATTACTTTTGGCCGTTTGTCTTTCTGATTTTAATACTTCGGCTTTTTTTCTTATATATATTTTAGCGGCCATATCCCTATGCATATCAGTTGACGCATCGGTAACATACCTGATCCAATTTGGATCTTTATTATATATTGCGTTGATTACCGCTTCCATGGCCTTATAGTCGTATTCGCCTAATTTATGCCCTGGACGTGCTATTATCAATTTTCGTAAAAGTTGCATAGTTTCTATTTCGCGCACGGGCACGTTTTGAAGGTTTGGGTCATTTGATGAACTTCTATAGGTATTTGCTACGTGTAAGTTTAATGACGTATGAATGATGCTATCAGTCCCTTCTTTAATAAAACCATTTAAATTTGTATCACGCACTTTTTTATATTTACGCCATAATAAAACATCTTTTACTATTTGATCATCATATTTTCCCAATGCTTCGATATCGCCTTTTGGCCTTCCAGTAGAAGTGATATTATTTTTATCGTATTTTACTTTCATGCAATTGAAAAGTAAATGTGTCAAGTGATTTGTGTTGGATAAAGCAAATTCAACCGGCTTGCCATTTTTTGTTTTATCCCATTTTTTTATTTCTTCAGATTTCCTTACGCCCGATTCTATTTTATTTAGTTTACGCGTTAATCTTTTAAATTCTAATTTGGCATTTTCAGTATCTAGTAACATCCCATTATTTTCAGCTTTGCTTAATTCAAAGGAACTTTCCAAAAAGAATTCCGATCCTTGCCTAGTCAAATTATTTAATTCTGTTTGTTGGATTTCCCACAATTTATAAGTAAAAAAGGAATCAAGCCCGTTATAAGTCAATAATTTTTCAATAGGGAATTCTTTTATTCGATTGAATCCGTTTGCGCCGTATTTATCTTTTTCTTCCTTACTGCATTCAAGATACGGATCAATTTCAGAATCATACCCTAATACACCGAATTTCGCGTATACCCAAAACTTTAAATTGACTTTCTTTTGATTATGGATAATATGAGCATCCAGCATTGTATCGGAAATTATATTCTTTATCCAGGAGCTTCCTTTATTATTGAATCCTGATCGTATCTTAGTCCATATATTTTCATATTTACTATTATGAATTATTTTATTTACGTCAGATTGCATTAATTCTTTCCAGGCAGTTCTAAATTCTTCATCATTAAAAAATGGGAATGAGTACGCGAATAGTCCATCTGATACAGACGCGCAAACTATTTCATGGCCTTTTCTATACGGTTTTATTCCGGTAGCTTCATAGTCAAATGCTATCGCTTCATTAACTTTATTTTCAGTAATTCTTTTTACTATATCAGTTGCTTCTTTTACGGCAGTAATGGATATTATTTCGGAACCGTAATTGGAAATATAAAAAGGCTTTTCTGCCAATTCAATGGCCTTTTTAATATGTGCCTTTAATTGTTTATAAAGTACAACATCGGTTTGATTATTCCCGCGCAAAATCATTTGCAGATTCCAGGAAGGGCAAATATATCTTTTCAATTCTTGATCAGGTATATTCAATCCAGCCCAATCTGTAATAGTAGTGTTTGAAATTCGTCCCGATAACCGATGACCGATCAATCCGTCAACGGCCAGTTTTCCTAAAGGAATAATAACTTTGGGGTTTGTTTCTTCAATATCTTTTAATAGAAACTTACGGCATGAGGCGATTTGTATCGGTTTTGGTAATTTTACTTTGTCTTTATCCAGGCCTGGAAAACATCGAACGGCATTAGTGGTATAAAAATCTTGGTATAAATCGTATCCTAATTCATTGATTATTTCTTTTAGTAATCTTCCAACTTCTCCGGTAAATTGTTTATTATTTTTATCGTCACTTTGGCCTGGATATTCTCCGATGATTAGAATAGATAATTTACCTTTTCCGTGTACAGCCATTTGAGGAGATTTACAACTTTGGGATAATCCGCATTTGGTACAATTGAAAACCGGTTCTTTTTTTATTCTGGGCTTTAGTACTGTTTTAGATTCTATTATTTTTACTTCTTCTTCAAAAAATCCTAGTTGCATATTATTCTCGATTTTCCTTAAAAAATGTATCAAATTCTAACCATTGATTTTTTATTAAATGCCCGATTGCATATACTTTTCCGTAACCCGCTCGCACTCTGATATATGTTCCTTTTAGTTTTTCCCACGATTCTATATTTAATACTTTTAATATTTCAATTATTAGTTGCATTCCAAGTGCAGTTCCAATTCTTTTATCCTTTTCCTTAATATAATTATCTAAGGCATATCCTCCGGCACTTTGACCTGATCCGTCATAATTAAGATGTATATAAAAAGAAAATATTCCGTGATCTTCATATCCAAGCATTGTACTTTCAATTTTGGCGTTTTTCGTTTCTATATCACAATTCATTATTCTCCTCCTTCAAAAGTCTTTATCAACTGTATTCCGTTAGGGTTGGAAAATATAATTTTCATACTTTCCTTTTTTTGATCCTTAGTCTTTTTTAAATAAAATGATTTACTATACTTAATTCCATTTTCAATCATGGCATAATCCACAAAAATACTTATCGGTTCAATTTCCCTTTTCAAAGGCTTTTCCCATGCTACTGTTTCAGTATATTTTCCGCTTGTCCGCTCGCTATAAACTTCGATATTTTCATTGCTGAAAGTCAACTTGATAGTATCGAATGATTCTATATTTGTTGATAATGCCGCCGCCCTATTTATTGCCGCCATCAATCCTTCGGGCAATCTATTACTGATATCGGTTTTTTCTTTTTGGTTCCTTTCAACCAATTCTTTAATCATTTTAATGGGGTAGTTTTCTTGATTCAGTCTTTTACAACTAAAAATAGTTTTATCTTCCGTTTTAAAATGTACCCAGGAATCGGAAATAGAAATGGATTTAAGATTGTTCAGCTTCACCAATTCCTTGCAGGCTTCATCGGTAATCCAAAAAGAATTATTTATAGAAGTTACCATATTATACCAATTGATCCTAATTTCATCGGTACTGGATATAATTTCATTCTCTACAAATATACCAGCCAATACTGATTTATTGCTTGAGAATAAACAAATGGAAATACCTTCTATAAACTTTTCGGGAATATTTATATATTTATTTTTGGTATCGGACAAGCCTTTTACTTTATCGATCAAGGTATTTTCGAGCAAAGTTAATTCAGCTACGGCATTTTCGGATTTCAATAGCCATTTATCCAGTTTGGGAATCAAAGTAATTGTATCGCCTGAATACCGATTCAAAAGATTATAAAAATCTTTTGCCTTGATAGCACCTGAAACCGGATTATTGCTTTTATCAAGGATGGGAAAAGGAATGGAAACGGAAATATTATCATTATAAGTATGGATAAATCCATCGTGGAAAATGAATGTATCCGATCCTTCCAAAAGGACAGAATCAGATTCAATACCGGGCATTACTTGTTTCAGGACGCTTAAAAATTTGATACGATTAATTTTCATATGGTTCTCCTATTTATATTAATTCCATGGGCATGGTTAAATTGAAACTTCCATCAGTATATACAAATGTAATTACTTTCCTGAAACTTGTAAACTGTATTTCTTTTAAAGGCTTTAATGTCAACGCATCATTCAGGTATATTGGGTTTATTGCCAATTCAATAAGCTCTTTTGATTCATACTCTTTTTTAACGGGATTATCTTTATTTAATTCATCATACAATTCCTTGTCTTTTTTTATCCTGCCCTCATCATAAAAACCATTCCATAATATTGAACCGATAAATATTAATTCTTTTCCAATTTCGTGATCTAAATACACATTGACTACTTTGGATTCCGTTTCCGGTTTTATAATTATTCGGGATATTCCCTTTTTAACTTTTATTTGATTTATTATATTATATATTGATTTCCATTTTTCTATATCTGGAATGCCGATACTATATGTTTGTTTTTCTGGTATGATTTTTGCCCAGTTAGGAAATTGCCCTTCAATATTGAATAGATAGTATGTGAAAGCTTCATTTTTATACGCAAATTGAAATACAGAATATTTTACGGATATGCCATATTTTATATTTGTTCCTTTTTGCAGAATAAAAGAAATACACTTTGAAACAGGAAGAATTATAGCCGGAAAATTATCAAACCCGGAAGAATAAAACATGCGCTTTCCATCTGTAGAAACTGCATTTCCTGAGTCAAAATAAATACCATTCATGAAATAACGGGTTTCATCGTCGCTTATGAACTTGAAAGCATTCAGCATTAATCCAGCTTGAACTTTATTTATATTAACCCAAGTGATATCAATTTCATTAATTGGAATTGCCGGAAATGCATCTTTATTTAAAGATGATTTAATTAATTTATTATACGCCTTACTATGAATGTAATTATATAAACTATCCTCTTCATGGCCGCTATAATTTTTTATTAGAAATTCTTTAACATTTGACACAATCAGTGTTGAATTGTGCTTATATATCGCACTTAATACAGACATTTCATTTTTTGTTCCTATCACTTTATCGGCGACTTCAAAAAAAACATGCAGTGGATCGATTATTTTTTCAGTTTTTATATGCCCATGTTTGATTTCTTCATCGAATATATTTAGCATAACTTAATCCCCCAATAATATTATAGATAAATAATGATCATTTTTTCCTTTTATAATCATTTTCTTCTTCATCATCTTCCGTATTATCTATTTTAGTTAATATTACATCATTTTTTAGACGGCTATCTATACACGGTCGCCCAATATCCAAACATTGTAATACTACGGCTTGATCGGTTATATGCCTGCCCTCCCTTATTTCCATCATGCCTAATCTTATTATATTATTTTCATTCTCTTTTTTCGTCGCATTAAGTGCCACCGCCAAAGTCACATGATTTATTTTCCTTATATCTTCGGATGCTTGTGAAGTTTTTATATCTGATTCAAAGGTATGTTTTTCCGTATGACTTGCCGTAATCATGGCAATATCGCGTTCATTGGCAAAGTCTCGTATTCCTTTCCACACAGTATTTATTTTATCTCTGTTATCAGTATACTTTTTTCCCGCTTCCATATAATCGGCGTAATCAATAACAATAACATCGGGAATAAAATTATCGTAATATTCCAGATTATCACAAACGGATTTTATCATTTCATTTGTGGCGGAAACCATTGGAATTATTCTTACTTTGCCTTTTCTATACAATCGCCTTAATCTTTTTTGGATGGTTTCTATTGACGTTAAATCAATTCCTTCCCTTTCCTCCGAATCTTGAATAATTCTATACTTTTGTGATTCTTCATCCATTTCAAAATGAGCCGAATTTACTGTTTTTTTATATAGCGGTTGGCCCATAATTGACGGCCAACATCTTTTTATTATCGCAGTTTCATTCATTTCAAGAGGTATATAAATAACTTTGTTTCCTTGGGACATTGCCAGTTGAGCCGTATACCACAACCAAAAAGATTTACCACGTTTAGCCGGGCCGAAAAAAGACATAAAATCACCACGACATATCGGCGGTATTATTTTTCCAACCGCCCCTGGAAAAGTTATTATTTCGTTATGTTCTTTTGTTAAAGCTTCTATTATTTTTCTGCTATCTTTTAATATATCTATTCCTTCGCCATTTAATTTTTCTACTCTTTTGAAATTAGCTAAAGCCGATTCGCCTTTACTTGGTTCTTTATCATCTATAGAATCGATAATGGAATTCTTTAATACTTCCAATGATCTAAGTTTTAAAAACTTTACGGCATTTTTTATCTCATACTCGATATTATTGATATGTGACTCTGAATATTCTTTGCTTATCGATGAAAGGAATTTTTTTAATAAGTCAACGGTTTCTTCATCTTCAATATTTTGCTTTTTAGAATAATAAATATCCTGGATATCTTTTCCAGGCGCACGTTGAAATTGATCGTAGTATTCCACGCACCAAGAACTAATTTCCCTGGCGTATATCGATGAGAAATATTTTTTATTTATAAGCGGAATCAATTCTTTACAGAATCGATCATCCGTTATTAGGTTTATGATGAAACGCCTTTCGGAGTCATTTGAGGGTTTAGTTATTTTCATGTTTACTCGTTAAATAATGATGTTCCGATTAAACTCATTCCTTTCTTTTTATTTGCCATTTTCAAATTTGCAACGGCTTGATTATAGTAAACTTCTTTTAATTCTATCCCAATAAATCTTCTTTCTTGCAATAATGAAACATATCCAGTCGATCCTATTCCAGTAAATGGATCAAAAACTATATCTCCCGGATTAGTCCATAATTGTATTCCTCGTTCTATTACTTGTAATTGTAATGGGCAAATATGCCGCTCATCCTTTTCTTCTCTAACCGAAGTGCGTTGTAAAGTATTAGATGGGTTAATATCCATCCATATAGGGCTGGCATAATTCTGCCAAACATCAACGGGAAATGATTCTCCGGTATGTTTTACACGTTCTGGATTATCTCCAGGTTTTCGCATAGTTATTAAATAATCTGGTATACCCTGACGGCACATCGTAGAGTCTTTTTTTATTTGTTTATGAAGCAAGCCCAATGCTTTTGTACGTTGCATTGCTGTAACTGGATCTTTCCAGATTACAACTTCAGAATGATAAATCCATCCCGCATCGATAAACATTTGGATAAGTATTCCGCGAAAATCAGCAAGGCCAATATATCCATTTCGCGTTTTACTAGTAGGGAGATTCATACAATGAAATGAAAGTAATCTACCCGGAATAGTTATGCGCAATAATTCTTTGGTTAGAAACTTAAAATGTTTAGCGAATTGATTTATATCTTTGCAATTTCCCATATCCCTAATTGAATTGGAATAAGTATAAAGAGATGCGAATGGCGGACTAAATATAGAATAATGAATTGAGTTACCATCTATTTCTTTTGTTTTTTCTACGCAATCGCCTAGTTTCATTTCCCAATCTTTGCCCATTTGATTTCCTTCTTTATAGTTATCTTTTATATTTTCAGTTTTAAATACATCTTGATATATTTTCATATACTTCAACATCCCATCTTGCATTTTCTGCGCGGCTTTTTCCTTACGCATCAGATTTTGCAAGATTGGACCTTCGATATCGGCAGAAATAAAATAAACATTTACTTCATGCAATTGCCCGAAACGCCATTCCCTTCTTATCGCCTGATATGTCAATTCATAACTATGATCGGTAAAAACAAAAACCATATTATGGCAATTTTGAAGATTCAATCCGAATGCGCCTATCTTTTTTTTAGTTACCAGTACCCTATATTTTCCTTCAATAAACCCATTTAATCTTTCTTCTTTATCTTCAATAGAATCTTTACCGGCAACTTGAATGGCACCATCAATCATTTTTTCAAGTAAATCACCCTCAGTATTTAATCCGCACCAAACTATCCATTGTTCTTTGGAAGCATTTACCAGTTTCGCACATGCTTCTATTCTAGGAATCATCGTTTCTTTTTTTACTTGCCTTTGATCTTCAAGCGTACTAGCCTTATAAGAAAATAATTTATTTTTATCGGCATTTAGTAATATTCCACTTGGGATTATTATTTGTTTTGTATTCAGTTTAGGTAAATTATAGCCTTCATCGGAAAAACCTATATCTGAAGGTTTCCGAATCATTACCGCCCATGAACAAATCCATTTCCAGAAATCATTTTCAGCATGGCCTTTTAATTTCCATTGTGAAGTATTTGAAGCGTCGTGATAAAAATACTTAGATAGCATTTCAACATAAGTCATTATACCTAGAAATTCCGAGTGGTTCCCAAGCTCCATATAATCATTTGGGGAAGGAGTGGCAGTACAGGCTAGTTTATATTTTACCGTACTAAATTTACTGATAATTATATTTCTAGTTTTTCCATCAAAAGATTTAATTATTGAACTTTCATCAATAACAATTCCGATAAAATCATCGGGGTTAAATTTATCCAACATTTCATAATTGGTTATCGTTATTTTATCTTTTATTGTTCCATCGCGTGATTGTTTTTCATGTTGGAAATGAAACTTTTCTCCCTCGCGTAATGTTTGATACGATACTGATAATGGTGTAACAATTAAAACATTTCCGCCTGTTTTTTTTATTATCGCATCGGCCCATGCTAATTCCATGATTGTTTTTCCTGTTCCGCAATCTGAAAATATAGCCGCTCGGCCTTTTTGTAATGCCCATTCAACTATTACTTTTTGAAACGGGAAAAGATATTTATTTAATTTTTCAGGATTAAAACCTACGCCGATAAATTCATTACTTTTTGATTCGAGAAACTTTACATAATCATTCATATAATCTTTATTTCTCCGTTGCATAATTGCGCGGCTTTGATTGCTGAACTTTCTTGTTTATATTTAAACGCTTTTTCATTAAGTAAAGTCACTTTCCATTTATTATTTTTATATGAGATTACTTTTTGAACGTATACTTCAAATCGAGAATCCCAACAATCATGTTTGGTAAAAACAATATAAGTATTATTCGATTTTATCATATATTTTTGATAGAATAGATGATTGTTTGAATGATATATCTTTTTTACTATTCAGTTGAATATCGATGGAATCTATAAAAGATATTTCCCAATCATTTAAATCTATGGATTTATTTTCTATTGCCTCCTTTATGGCATTAACTTTTTTATTCCATTTATTCCGCAATTCATCGGATATCATATTATCTCCTTACTATTATTATAGATTCTTGAACTTGTATTTGAATAGCCCGGAACCTTTTTTTCCGTCAATTATTTCTTCCAATGACTTATAACTATTTTCTATTTCATCGGCTATTTTATTTTCAATGGTTCCATCCGCAAAAGGAAAATAAATGGTAAATGTATCTGACTTCAATCCGATTCTATGCCCCCGGTCGCTTACTTGGATTAATTGCCCCGGTGTATCCGGCATTTCAATAATCGCTATGGCGTTACTGGCCGTTAATGTTATTCCTTCTCCTCCCGCGTCTATCTGCAAAATAATCACTTTTATTTTATCATCAGTTTGAAATTTATCTTCTATTTCCTGCCTTTTGGTGCTAGGAACGCTTCCATCTATTTTTAATCCTATATGTTTATATTTATCGTAAAGATCATTTATTACTTTTTTATGCCATGCGGCTATTATCAATTTATCATGATCTTCCAAATATTCGTCTATCCAATTGAAACAACTGTTTCTTTTTGCCAAATATGCCAATAATTTTAATTCTGAATAAGTATTTTTAGCCCGTAATGATTGTTTATTTATTAGTTTTTTATATTCATTATCCAATGATGAATAATTTCTAGCTTCTAATTTTGTCAATTCCATGGGAATAACTGAGAATGTTCTAGGCGGTAATTCTTTTAATACATCGGATTTTAAACGACGGATCATTACTTTTTGTAATTTTTTATTTAGTTCAGCTTCATTAGTAGATCCATTATATTCCCATCCAGCATATCCGCGAGTTGGATTGCAGTATCGCCAATAAAATCTATATTTACTCGGAAATACTTTAGGCGCTACCATGTTTATTATTGGAAATAAATTCTTTGTTCTTTTCCTTGTTAATGTTCCTGATAATGGAACTAATATTTTAGGGTTAATATCTTTTACTAGTTTCATAAAACACTTAGTCCATGTACAAGTTTCATCATTCGCAAGTCGGTGACATTCGTCCGGGAATATTCCGATAATATCCTTTTTCGCTAGTTCAGTAATCCATCCTTCTAATCTAATATTTCCTTTTTTATATCGAGATTTTTTGAATATAGTTCCGTTCATTCTGCATTCACGTTGTCTTTTTTCTTCCTTTCGTTTAAAAGATAATTTACGTTTATTCTCTTTTTTCTTATCGAGTTTATTTTCTCTACCTAAGATATGATAATTGATAATATAGTATTTTGCTTTCGGTAATTTATATTCTTTTTCTCCGTAAATAATATATGAATCTTGCTCTGTCCATTTAAAAATTTCTCGTGCCCATTTAAGTTTCATGGATGCTGTACAAACAATTAAAAATGAACCTTCATCCAAATGGGCGTAGGATATTAAACAAGTATCAATTGTTTTTCCTAAGCCGCAATCGTCTGCAATGATTCCATAGCCGGGCTGAACCGGATAACGCGGAGATTCTATAAATCTAACCGCTTCGCGCTGAAAAGAATAGGGCTTTAGTTTGGGCATTTATTATTAATCAGATAAATGATTTAAATTATGTATTCTATAGTATTCATTATTAAAGCATCTACTAATAAATAAAGCGTGTTCTAGGGCTTCATTTTTATTTTGAGTAGTAAGTATTTCACTATCTTTAACAACAAAATAAGGTATTCTAGCAATTTTATATTTTTCGCCTAATTCTGTTCCTATAATATTCCAAGCGTCTTTTGATAATGAGTGTTTAACTTCAGTGTGTATATTTTTCATAATCCTAACTCCTTTTTCAAACATCTGATTTCTTTTTCCGAAGAGTCCCCGATATCATAATTCTTTTCCATATCAATTATTTCTACTTTCTTTTTACTATCTATCAGATTCAATTCATTCCCCAATTTCAATGCCCGTTCCTGCGCTTCTTTTTCAGGATCGAATATGATTATTATTCTATCATATTTCAGCATAATATTCTTTTGTTCATCCGTTACTGAAGTTCCTAATGTCGCGGCGCAATTATCTCCAAAGCGCCATTTATCCGGCGCACCTTCAACTACTATTATATATTTTTCCTTGCAATCATCCAACCCATATAAAATACTTTTAGGATCAATAATGGATCTTTCCTTGCTTGATGTCTTATACCGCAATACTCCCAATTCTTTGCAACGTTCTTTGCTTAATAAACTTCTGCCTTGGAATGCCACTAATTTATTTTTATAGTAAATAGGAATGATCAATCGCCCGGCCCATTCACCTGCCAAGGTTGCCCCGCATAATTTATATTTTTCCTGTAAATAATCAGAATCAAAATTCCGGCCTGCCAAATACTTCTTGCAACGGGTATCCAATTCAGCCATCGGCAAATCTATTTTCGATGCCGATATTTTCTTTTTATTCAGTTTGGTTCTAACAGAAATATCCGTTGAATATTGTTCGAGCAAAGAACCGGCTTCATGATACGATATTTCAAGAATATCCGATAATACTTTTTTTACATCCTGGCCGCCGCACTGCCAACAGTGAAAATAGCCGCCTTTATTATTTAAGCCGCCTTTATATCCGCGATCCCCATTTGAATGGTACGGGCAAAACACATTCGTCCAACCTTGCACATCAATGCGGTAATCAATTCCATAATCCCGGCAAAGCTGGATGAAATCTATCATTATTATTCTGCCGCAGGTTCGGCAATTTCCTTTTTCGCTTTGGCTCTTGAAGGTCGCTTCTTTTTCGGAACTTCTTCAATAAATTCCTCAAGCGCATTTGCTGCAGGATATATCGTGCCTAAATCCATGGTACTAATTGGCTTATTTTCTATGGCTTCCTGTTTTATTTCTTCTTTCTTTTCAGGCGGCTTGAATCCTCCGCGCGGAACGACAACCATCCGGCCTTCCCCGAATGCCAACCACATACCGGCAAGCAATTCGCCGATATCAACACGGCCTTTTTCGTCAACAAAAAGATTTTCCCTTTTCGCTTCATTCAGGCCGTCATAGAATTCCCGCTCTGTTACATAACTGAAAATCTTGTGATTCCGTTCTTGATCCATTTTTATCTCCTTAAAAATTTATTAGGCCAATTTCTGTCAGAGCAGTTTCTGCCAAAGCAGTTTCTAATCTAAGTACATATAACATTACGTTTATAGTTGCTTGTCTATTATGTGATTTACCGTAAGCAAATATTATATTTAAATCATCGAAAGGACAACTATACTTATTTCTGCTTTTAGCTAGTTGTTTCATTAATTCTATTTTGTTTTTCTCTGTATTACTCATTTTCATCTCCTTATAAAATATTAAAAGTCTTTATAAACATAAAAAATACCATCTTTATCCCACATATAGCCGTAGCCCGCTTTCCAGATTTCCCAAACTTTATTGAAATAATCAATTGCAATCGGATCTTCGGAAATAATAGCGGCTGCGGACCATGCGGCGGACCTTGCGGCGGACCTTGCGGCGGACCATGCGGCGGACCATGCGGCGGAATAAGTATCGAATACTTTCCAGTTTTCTTTTACTTCCACATGATTATCAAACCATTTTACATTCGCTATGCCGTTTATAAATTTTTGGGCATTCAACCACCATTCATTTTTGCAATAGCCTTTGGCGTCATATCGTACACCGGCAACGCCAAAAGTTTTAGCCATTTTATCCATATTGCCGGAATTTATTCTTTTGGCGATTTGAATCGGGACTTTTTGCCAGTTCTCATGATGGACGCCTTTTATTTTATAATAATCCTCGATAGCCGAATGTCCGATGGCATTTTCAAAATCTAATCCGGCTGTTTCAATAATATCATCTTCAAGCCAATAAAGTTTTCTTCCAGCCGTAATCCAACTTACAAAATCACAAATGATTTTACCCTCCGAACAAGAACTTAAAAGCGTCCTAAGCGCTTTATAATATTATAGACAATGGATCACTTATTTACGTCTTTATTTTTATATTTTCTGTCAATATCGATCAACGTAAACCAAATAGCTTTACCCATTCTGATAAATAATTGAATTACTTTTAAATGTAATACCTTAATACTTGTTCGATAACCCAATCTTTTATTGGCTTATCCGAATCGATATAATCATCAAACTCATTATTATAATAATAATCTTTTTCTTCATCGTCTGGATAGTTAAGCATTTTTAAGCTCCTTGTAAAAAATGATTGCCGGATTGCCACCAATCCTTTGCCTCGTTCCATGCCGCTTCCGTCCGTTTATGCGCCCAGCCTTTCCAGTATCGGCAATACTTTTTCGCCGAAGATAAATGTGGCACCCTTCCGATTCCCGGTATTTCCCATTCCCGGCTTATCAGAAAATCAATAAGTTCCTGCGCATCATCGGAAAGATCCAGACAACTTTCCAGCCTGTCCATCGCCGCTTCAAATTGTTCAAAACGTGCATCTTCAATTTCTTGTTTATCATAATCTATAAATAATTCTTCGCCGCATCTTTTGCTATTTATTTTTAAATAAGGAGATTTATCGTTCCATTTTATTACGCTTCCATTATCTATACTATATGTTAATTTATATTTGGTATTATAGTTGCAATAATCATTCAGCGTCCGAAGCCTATTATATAAAAACGTGCAAAATAGTTTTGATTCCTTTCCTTCATAAGCCATACTAGGATCAAATCTTTCAATAGCTTCGCAGAAAATTAAATACGCCTGTTGCTTGATATCTTCATGTTCCAGATAACGATATCTTTTTGTGGCCTTCCAGGTAAAGCCTTCTATTAAAGGCTGGTATTGTTTGAATGCTTCGGTTGCATCAATCATTTCTTTTCATTCTCTTTTTTTATTTCATTTAAAAGAAAATTAGCTTCTGTATAATCTTCGATGTCGTCAGCCCCATTTTCTATTAGTTTATTTAAATAATCCAATCTTTCTTTTCTCCAATAGTTATAATCATCTTTCCCATCGGCTTCATGTGTGTACATTTAATTACTCCTTTCTTCTTCAAATTTTCTACAAGCCTTTTCCAACGTCTTGAACATTTTACCTTTAAAGCTATTTATTTCTGATGAAAATATTGGTATCGGGTGGGTATCATTTTCCGTATAGCCATAAGCCGCCACCAATACTTCATTTGTTTTCTTTTTTATGATCGGGATATTTACTTGCGATTCCAGTTTCTTGGCTTTTGACGCTCTTTTCAGCGCCATCCCTTCTTTTTGTTCGGAAGTCAATTTGGCGCCTTTCAGCCTACCCATTTATTGATTTTCCAATAATTCAAATTGGGTATCAGTATACTGTCCAGATAGATGTTCATTTAGTTTTATTTGATAAATAGTGCGATCTGTAAATAAACCTCGCGGATAAATCATTTGAATAATTCCAGTTCTATTTTTATAAATATTATCTACCAATATTTTTACCTTTTTTCCAATTAAAAAATTATCCATTTTCGTACTCCTTTATTTGGTTTCCTGAATCATCATTTCCAGGTACTTGATCCGGCTTTTCATTTCCTGGATTTCATCAGGATTCTTGCTTTCTTTTATCAGCTTTTTCGTTTTCTTTATTTCGGCCATGCGCTTTTTGTTCGCTTCCGTTTCATCTTTTATGTTCTGGATGAAATGGTTTGCGCCCCAATCGCTGTAGCCAAGCTCGCTTCGCAAAATATCCTTGATATCATTTTCTTTTAATTCTTTTGAAAGATACGCCTTTTTCAATTCCTTGATTCTTTGGTGCGTCTTGTCATAAGCCGCCTGCGAAGTGAATTGTGGATGCGTCATTTCATTTTCTCCCTGAATCAAAATTCGGTAATTGTTCCTTTACTTTATCGTAAAGCCCTTGAGCATTAATCAAAGTTTTCCCGGTTCGATCCTGCCGTGAAGCCGCGTCCTTGATTACCGAAGAAGAAATGATACCCAATTGTCCGGCACGCAGTACGGCAAGCATCAAATGAATTTGTCTAGCGCAAATGTCATTATATAAAACATAGATATCCGTTCCATAAATCCCGAATGTATCAAGAAGAATAATTCCGCCGAATGGGCCAAATGCATTATCAGGATCAATTTCAGTAGTATTGTCAAATAATACAATCAAAGCCGTTACCGCGCCAGGATTTCCTTTTGCCATTTTAACCATAATTGTTATGGTATCGTCGCCTAAATCAATAATACTCATTTTATTTCCTCCCTTTCGCGCGTTCGATCAATTCCGCCCAAGTCAACCGCTTTCCGGTTTTGTTGTCGTGGACTTCCTTGTAGACATGGAGATTGTTCCCGCCCAATATTTTTATATTTATGCCCATGGAATCAAGTTTCTTTTTTTCACGTTCATCTGCCGGATGTTCCAATTCTTCGATGCTCATTTGCCACTTGAAAGTTTTAAGTTCATTGTATTTTTTGATCCATAGTTTGATACAATCCATGGAACATTTCCGCGAAGTCGGCGAAAGCAACAGATTGCTACGCCGATCCAAATCTTCCGCGAGTGTCATACCGACACCTCCTGGGATTGTTTTATTGCCTTGTCGAATTCTTCCTTGCTGGAATCTTCGATCAATCCACATTTGCCGGGAAACGAAGTCTGCTTTTTATATTTGTTGTTTTCCCGGTCGAATATATATTTTACTCTGTCAAAACATAAAATATATACATTTTCATTTATCATATTAATTCCTTTGATTAAATGCGGATACCTGATATTTCAAAAAATATATCAGTATCAAAATTAGGAAGCTCTTTCACTTCTTCTTTTTCCGACTCACTCGCATTTTCCCATGCACGTTTGAATGCGTCTTTATAAGAAATAGTTTTCAGGAAGCCGCCGCATACTTCTATTTCTTTTTTATAAGTTTCTTTTTCTTCATCCGTAGCCGTATCATGCCCGATCCAGGAAGTTAAATCAAAATAGAAGCATTGTGGAATATTTATTTCCTTTCTTTTAAATGCAGTATCACGGTTAAACATCCGTATAAAAGGTTCATCGGTATTAAATAGGCCACTATTCCAGTCGCCACTATTAAATAGGCCACTATTCCGGTCGCCACTATTCCGGTCGCCACTATTCCGGTGGCCACTATTCCGGTGGCCACTATTCCGGTGGCCACTATTCCAGTCGCCACTATTAAATAGGCCACTATTCCGGTCGCCACTATTCCGGTCGCCACTATTCCGGTCGCCACTATTCCGGTGGCCACTATTCCGGTCGCCACTATTCCAGTCGCCACTATTACAGTAGCCACTATTCCCCAAACCGGAATTTGCTAATTCAAGCATCTCGCCCCAGCTGATTTCTTTTATTATATTTATTTTATTCGTTGCCTGTTTATCGCCGTCTGCGCCAACGATATCCCCGATCAAGTCAACTTCGGCAACTTTGTTTTTTGGATTGAATTCTTGGTAATTGAAACAATCGCTTACTTTTTTGCAGGCATGAAATCCCTGTTCACATAAAATCGGTTTTTCTTTCATCTCATACGTTTCGCCAACTTTATACTGGAATCCCCGGCATTTCCATTCTGAATCAAAAACTTTATACGCTTTCATCTTGACTCCTTTCAATCAATATTTCCCGCATACCGGCAGGAGCCGGTTTCGCCGCAATTTCAGCGGCTCATCAGTGCGGTCATTTTTTCAGTCTGGATCTTTTCCAGATATTTTTGGGCTTTATCCTCGCCGGATGTCCTCATGTAAAAATAAAACCACTCGGCCTGCGATTTCGCCTTGTATCCGCCGTTCTTCCTGTTCCATTTCTTCATCTGCATGATATTCCCCTTTACTTTTTGTTGCTTCCGGGCATTTTGAAGCCGGAATAATTATGCACGTCCTTCCCTTCCGCCTTCATCTTTTCATATTCCTTGCGCCGCGCTTCAAGATTTTCCATCCGCTTCTTATATTTCATGTCAAGCCCCCTTTATGGCCGACGCCCTTTGTCGTCCGCGCCATATAATCCAAATTCAAGCCGCTACTTTTTCGATTGCTTCCTGCGCCGATTTGAGAAGTTTGTTCCCGTCGATAAAGGAAACAGGTTTCTACGTTAGCCGCCATTTAATTTCCCCCTTCAAGTATTTCTACGAATTTTCCGCTTTGATAAAATGGCATCCCATTTTCATCCTTATTTTTTATTGTTATTTTTTCTTCTATTTTATCGCCATACAATTCGCCCGTAGAAAAAGAACCGTCGTCTATTTCAATAACTACTACCATTTCAATTACCCTCCTGAATAAAAGAAAACTTGAAAGCCTCTTCGGCTTCCTTTGCCATTTCAAGGGACATTTTATCATTTTGGGTTTTTCTTTTTGACGGGACTTTTTCCTTGTCGCAGAGTGAATGAAGGGCCGGGCATCCGGCGCATCCGCGAAGGCTTCGGCGTTCGCATTCTTTTTTGATTTTCATAATTTTTTGATCCCGTATTCCGCATCGATCTTGGCGAATATTTCTTCGGAAACCCACGCTGCGATGATCGTATCGTCGCCTAGAGTTTTAAGGGCGAAATAGAAATCGCCATCCTGATTTACGTAATCGCCGATGAACCCGTCTACTTCGTAAACGCCATAAACCGAATCAGCCATCAATGCTTTCATAAAAAGCTCCTTTGCCGGGCTTTGGACCGGCTCGCCGCATTACCGCCCGTAGGCGGCTATCTACGATTAAATTTTTACCCCATGGCACCAATAAAGACGACCACGACGAGTGCTCATATCCTCCTCAGTAAAAATCCTACCAATAACCGTATAGCCATTTCGATTAAGCTCGACTCTAAATTCTTTTTTAGTCATATCCCAGTCGCGGGTTATAGAGGATTTTTCTCCAGTCACCTTATCTTTTACCGCTGCCGTCATTTCCATACTGCTCTCCTTACTAACTATCTATAGTATATCACGGGTTTTCTAATTTTGTAAACAAAAAACGCACTTATAAAACATTTATAAATGTATATAGTATATAGAGTTATAAAAAATCGTAAAAATATTTTTATTTGTTTTTGAAGGTAAATGGCACTAATCATGATAAAATAACCCCTTACACTATATAGAATTAAACAATTAACCCGTTTTACGTACGATCCTTGAACTTATACTGGGTATCGTTCCGAGGACGCGATCCATAACCGCTGAAATGCGATGAAAAAAGATACCCAAACCCTCGGACTAGGAAAGATACGTCAAACACAAGCTTGGTCAAATTCCGTAAGGAAAACCGGTACTTTTTGGCGTCAGACATTCGATTTAACCCTGTACTCAGCAAGTCGTTTACCTGCTTCCCAGTGCCGTTTGATTACTGTCATGGATTTAGTATCGATAGGCGGATGATTCTGGAGCCATGTACGCAAAAGCGGTGGTTTGCGGATATCACCCAAGCCGTGGATTTTTGAACCTACTGCCTTGATCCTTTCGAGCATTGCAAAATTGAATTCTCCGATATCTGGATTGCCGTTTGTCTTTTTCTGGATACGTCGCTGTATTTTTATCCAGCGTTTGTTTTTCCGTTCCGAAACTTTATGGCATATTTCATCATTCGGATACCATTCACCATTTTTCAAACTGTTTTTATTCAGCGGGCATAACGGAGCTGAACAAATATTGAATTTCGGACAATCGTACATTTTCATACGATAAACCTAAAACTTAAACCATGCACCGTATGCCGCTCGCCTCGGACAACCCGCGATATCTGGATCGGTTTTACTTTCAATTCTTTTGCGGCGGCAGATTCCGATTTATATTCTTTTCCGGTTTCGATGCAAATTACTTTTTTGTTGCAGACTTCGTTCGATGCATTTATCCGCTTTTCGCGCCATTCTTTTGTTCGGTCAATTTTCAGGCAGGTTGCACGGATTTTATTTTTGATATCATCGGACCATTTCCATCCTGTTGTTCCGGGTTTCAAAATCATTTATTTTCCTCCTTTAGACAATTCAAAGCCCTGGTTAAAATGCTGTCCAAATCAGAATCTAACAAACTATAAAAACCAATCGGGGTAATAGGATAGAATTGCAATGATATTATTGTATCCCATTTTATCATTTTATTTTTTATTTCTTCATCATAACTAGGCGGGCATTCCAATGAATTTAATTCATCCAATGTTTCCTTCACTGTAGCGTAATAATTTCTATGCTCATTTATTTCCAAAGAAATATGGCACTTGCATTTAGATATCAATTCCAATAATTTATCCATTTACAAACTCCTTGGGATTTCGATTTCGATACCGTGATCTTTTATTTTCTGTTTGATATATAAATCGAAGGTATTATTATTTATTCCGATATTTTTAAGGAAGGGTTTTTCATCGGTGAAAGCCATAAGCCATTCTTTATAGTTATTCAGGAAATTAGCCGTTATTCCATCCAGCCAATAAGCACAATTAATATCCTGTCTGGTCAATCTTCCCCAATATTTATCATACCATTTTATCAGGTCATTTATTTTATTCCAGAATGTGTAGCCGTCGAAACTTTCCTGTTTCAATGAATAGAATATTTTCCGGTATTTCGGGTTGATCCTGTTGAACAATCTTTCCGCCTCGGCTTCCCGTGCGGATGTCGGCGGTTGCAATAATGAAACATAGAACATTGAAGTCTCCGTATGAGCGGAATATATCCAATCTACGATGGATCTAGGTAATGCATCTTTATCATATTGTTCGGAATTGACATCAAACCATAAAGCGTAATTGTTCCCGGCTTCCAATACTATTTCTTTTATTTTATTCCAGTCATGTTTACAGGATCGTATTTTTTCTTTTATAGATTCATTATTTAAATAATATTTATATTTGATTCGGAACCATTCGACCATTTTATCGGAATTGTAGGTAGTAAGGAATTTACCTTCATAAAGACAAAAGATTGCGTCCTGGAAATGCGCATAGGTGGCGTTGTAATGATGGGCATCGGCGGGTATGATATGGTTTACAAATAAACGCTTTCCGTTATTTGTATTTATTTGTAAAAGTGATTTGTAAAGATCAAGGCAAACTGAATGGGCGGGGACTTTATGGAAATCCTTGTCTTTTATTATTTGTTTCGGCTGGATGGGCAATTCGGTAAACAGGCCGTCCATATTTATAAACTCCTCTAGGAATGCTTTTCTTTTCAGACTTAGACTATCCCAAGAAATCAAAGTGTTCATTGTGCCGATTTCAAACCCATAATAAGACTTCCATTTTTTATATTCATCTTTTTGGGTAAGTCTTATCAACGGATATTTAAGATTAGTAGAAACGTTTTTGGGCATTGAGCCGGATAATCCCAGCATTATCTTTTTCAAATAAATCTCCGACATTCCCCAAGAAGGGGCAATATAAAAATAATCAATCAAAAAGAATTTCTTGCCATCGTGCATAATAAAAATCATTTGCCCCGTAGAAGCCCAATTGAAAAAGCGGTCAAATATAAATAATTCTATTATAGAAAAATTATAAAAATCCCATATTTCTTTTCTATACGTATTTAATAGTATTTGTTTTTTAATAGATATTAAATCATTCAAATAAAACCCCTTTGGGTGGCTCGTGGCCCCTCTTCCAGTATTTGGTCCTCAATACCAGAATCAGCGAGCCGCCCAAAGGGGCTTGTCGAATCTGGACCCGTTTAGAAAAGATCGTGCAAGAAACCCGGCCAAAGGTCGCTTGCTTTCCTATACTTCATATTATAGACGATGTTCTGGTTTTTTGCTATAGGCTATAAAAGGTTTTTAAAAGGGATTGATGAACCGCAAGGTTCTTATTATCTCTTTAGAGATAACTTATTTCTTGAGATTAGTCTATTTCTTATATATAAGCATATACTCCTGTATACGCTGGTACCATATACTATAGTATACGCTCCTTTTTTCAAAATCAATGTTTTCTTCTATATACGTCACCCAAAACAATAAAACCGCTTCCAATATATTAAAATAAATATATAGAAACACGTTCAAAAACTTTTGGACTTTATGCGGAATAATTGTTTTGAAATGATAAAAAGAATGTTTTTCGTCTATAATACAACTGTAAGTAGTTAACTTACATATTTTAAGGGTGGTTTATAGTGAAAGCTGAAAAATTGTTCGCTAAACTTGGAGATGTTCTTACATATTTAGATCATATTGAAATGCGAAAAGCGATAATGCATTGGGGATTGGGTTCGACCCGTTCTCCAGAGGAAAAAGAAAATAAAGAAAATGAATTTATTGAAAGTGTGTATGATAAAATACGGGGTATTCACTCAATATATAATATTAATAAATTAATGTACTATTATTCTAATCATATAAAAAGAAGTTTACGGCGTGGATATGAAGAAAAGGAAATAAATAGAAGAGTCACTACTGATACTTATAATAAATATAAAAATGGTACTATTAAAGAAAAATTAGAACATTTATCATATGAATTTTATGGGGATTTATTAGCTAAAAAGTCGAATCATTATTTAATAAACGATGATCATAATTACAATGATCATGCTAATGAATTCCATATAAATAATGCCTTTAATATTAAAAGAAGTTTTTACGATGATAATCGTATTATGTTAGAAATGTTAGACGGAAAACATTATTTTGTGCCTAGAATACGACACAAGATAAGTAAATTAATTCAATTTCGTTATATGTATGACAAAGGCCGTAAAATGCCTTATATGAGGAATGACTATCAACGTAATGATTATTGCTTAATTTGCGGAAGATATTATGAAGGATCAGGCCGTTTTCATCGTCAATCGCAAATTGAAGTGACAGATTACGACACTGTTCCTTTTTTTAAAGACACAAAAATAAATATTTGCGGTTATTGCGATGATCTTTTTAGTTCGGCGCTGTTTAAATCTGGCTATTATTGGTGCTTTGAATGTGGTAGTTTACAGAAATTAAACAAAAAACATACTTGTGATAGTTCTAAATCTATAATTTTGAATTATAAGGCCAGTGAAAAAGAAAAAAATAAATTACAGAGGATAGAAGATAAAAAAAATAAATTAGGCGTCATCAAGAAAGAGTGGGGATTTTAATTTCTGTATAGGGGGATTTATGACTAATGAATTGGTTCTATCGGGCATATCAGATATTTATTCTCAATTGGGAGAAATGACAAAAGAAATAAAGGCCATTTCCAGTACTGAGGCGCTTAAAGTATTTTTAACTAAAATAAAAGCAATGCGCCAATATTGGAAGACTATGGGATACATTTATAAAATGAGAATAGAGTTATTACAATTGGAAATAACGTGTATTATTCGTTTATTTGAAATAGATAAAGAAACTAAAGGTTTTCAAAAAGGAATGGGTAATTTCTTTATTGAAAATGGTGAAGATGTTTTGTTGTACCTTAATAAATATCCTGACTGCATAACCGCTAAACAAATATATAATAAACATATAACTGATTTGGCGTTGAAACAAGCAAAACAATTAGGTATTAATACGGGTATGGGTGCCCAAGATTACGTGGCGCGATCAGTGGATTCTAAAGGCCATTATTATTCAGTTCAAGAGGCGATGAAAGTTATAATTGATGATTTATCTACACGTAATAAGCCTTTTACTATTGATAAAGTTGGGGATGAACTAATTGATATTGTTAGTGGTGGAAATAAAGATTATAAAAATGTTATTAGTGAGTATAAAAACGGAGTAAATGAAATATGTAGGACTGCGATATTAAAGTGTAAAATAGATACGATAGGAGAAAGGCAAGCACCTAGATTTGTAACTTATCAAGATGAATATAACGGTAATACTGAATATTTGCGTATTCCGTTTGAAAGGGCAAGTTTAATTCAATTAAAGCATATGATTGATCTTCGTGAAGAACAATTAAAGCAGGATACTATCGCCTTAGATAATTTGAAAGCTATCTATAAAGAATTGTTATCTTTATCGAAAGGGGAAAAGGATGCAAGATCAATTAGCGCTATATTGAAAGCTAATATTTAAAGGAGAATTATCATGGTATATGTTTTCTTCCTTCCGATTATTCTGATTCTTTTGTACGGTATTGCGCTGATACTTTCAATCTGTTCTTACGGAACAATTCCTGCGCCTATTTTCTTTGCGGCATTTCTGGGTATAACAATATACGGCGCAATAAAGAAAAAGAAGAAAATACCCGTTGAACCAAATAAACCTGTTTCGTCAACTGAATTGAGAATTACGGAAAAAGAAGAGGAATGCCCGCATTGTCATAAAATGAGTGAAAAGAAATATAATATCTGCGAATATTGCGAAACAATAAAACATTGATAGTTTGAATCTATAATATTTTTAACAAAAGGGGGGATTCATAATTGTCCAAAGAAATCCGTTTCCTGAATTATTCGGCCCAGTATAAGCAAAGGGATCATATAATCAGGCTGGAAATCGATATTTACGATACCGCAAAAGAATACCACGAAGATTGCATAGTAAAGTCATTCAGCAATGATCCTATTTATACTGCAAGCCGGGCAATGTTTTCGCCTAACCGGAAATATAATCATACCAATAGAAGGAGTATATACGGAACATTGCGATTTTCAAAAGATAAACTTAACCGATATATAATAATGCATGAATGCAATCATGTTATTTTTACCTTGTGTAAATCTTTGAAAATCCGGGATATGTTCGAGCATGAGGAATTCGCGGCGGTTCATTTAGCGGCATTATCGGATATTATGCTGGATAAATTGTGGGATCTGAATCTATAATATTATTGCGGACTGGAGAAAAGGTAAGGAAAGCAAAAGGAACATGGGAAAGCCGGTAATTGCTCGATTGCCGACTGGATACCGTACCTGCCTTTTCGGCCCGCTTTTATTTTCTTCGTCGATATGCTATAATATAGATGACGTCCGATCGGTAAACCGAAGGAGAATAAAAGATGGCGAAACAAAAGAAACGAATTGCGAAACCTTGGATATCTATATTAGAAATAGCTTATGGTAATTGTATTATAACTATTCATGGCATGGATACTGTGACTATTAATTTAGTAAATCAGGAAACCGGCGAGATAAGACAAAAAAAAGTTACTATAGACCAAATTGTCCGACGTATTTTTGAATTTGAAATAGTAACCTCTAAAGATATAGAATTAGAGGATATTAAATGATTTCAAGTCTAATTCTTCGTAATTTCCAAAGCCATAAAAAAAGTACCCTGAACTTTTCTCCCAACGTCAATGCAATAATCGGCCATTCCAATTCCGGCAAGACGGCGATCCTTCGTGGATTGTTCTGGGCTATTTATAACCGTCCTTCCGGCCTGTCATTTATTTCTTACTGGAATCGGGACAAGAAAGGTAATCCGCTTAAATCCACTTCCGCACAAATTACCAACGAAAATAATTCGATTAAAAGAATACGCAATCCTGATCTTAACGGCTATAAAATAAATGACGATATTACTTTGGAAGCTATCGGGATGGATGTTCCCGAACAAGTAGAAAAAATATTGAATATCGGCGAAGTGAATATCCAGCGTCAAATGGATGCGCCTTTTCTTTTATCTGAATCGGCTTCCGAGGTTGCCAGATTCCTGAACAAAGAAATCCGCCTGGATCTTATCGACAAAATATTAAACAACGCCGAAAGCAAAAGAAGAAAATATAATCAGGACATAAAACAATATGAGGCCGAAATAATTTCCATAGAAAAGGAACTGGAAACATTTGTTATTCTGGATGAAGCTGAAAGGCTGAACAATCAATTAAATGAAGTTGAAATATTGGCGGAATCCATCGAAGATAAAATTGACGGGCTGGAAACATTGAATGTCGATTATAAAAAATATGTAAAAATAATACAAAATCATTTAAAAATACCATTTAAAAATATTGAAGAAACAATAGAACAATTGGATGAAATAAAAAAAGAAGAAAAAGAATTATTGGATAATATAGAAAACTTGAATGATTGCCTGGAAAATTATAATGCCGAGGTACAAAAGATAAAAGAGAATAGCGCATTGATAGAAAAGCTGGAAAAACAAATGCCAGATACTTGTCCAATTTGTGGTGGTAAACTATGATTACAAATAATGGTGATACGGCTATAATGTTAAATAGTATTGATATAGCATTAAAACGAATTTCTTTATCTGAAAAAGAAGAAGAGGATAAGATAAAAAATGTATTTATATTGTTTCATGATTTATGGTACAAATTTGGGTGGTCAGTTGAGGAAAAATCATTTAAAAATAATAAATATATGTTGTTAGTAACGTACAATAATATATATTACACTGAAAAGTTGGATATAAAATTATATAATTATCCGCAATATTTACATGGCATTAAAAAATATATTTATAATAAAAATAAAAAATATATTGCTGAATTAAGACATGATGATAGTATATTTTCAAGTAGGAATCAAAAATATTATTCGATTGGTAATGAGGTGTATCTAAATTTTTTTTATAGTAATTTAAATAACATTGTCGAAAGTATTACTGCTGAAATGTTGATGGAAACAGAAAAAATAGCCGATATTTTTGAATCTAGGCACGAAATGGGAATAAGGATACATAATTGAAAATAATTAGCTGCTCCGATCTGCATATCCGGCCCGATTTGCCTCGCTGTCGAACGGATAATGATTGGGATGAAACGCAAAGATTGATGATCAGGAATATAGTTTCCATCGCCAATAAATATAATGTTCCTTTATGTATAGTTGGTGATTTATTCAATAAAGGAACCGTACCGGAATATTTGATGATAATGCTGATAGAGGAATTTTCAAATATAAATAAGAAGGTTCATATTTTAGCCGGTAACCACGATTTGCAATTCCATTCTATGGAAAATGTAAATAATAGTTCTATCGGAGTATTTTTTAGTTTATCGAAAAAGCATAATAAAATAGTTCATGGGATGTCTGAATTTGGCGCATGGGTAGATTTTAATACCGAAGTAAGCGGGCCATTAGATGACGTTTTATTTATTCATCAATTAGTGTTTAAGGCCTTGAAAGGTATTCCGCCTAATTGCGACGGAATAACGGCTAGTCAATTATTAGAAAAGTACCCTGATTATAAATACATTTTTACAGGTGATAATCACAAGTGCTTCCATTACGAAAAAGACGGCCGTCATGTAATTAATGGTGGATGTACTATTCGCCAAAGTTCCGATGAAAAAGAATATAAGCCTTCTGTTTTTTATGTCGATACCGAAAAAGAAATAGTAGAAAGAATATATTTGGATGATAATATAGAAATGATTGATGACGCATATTTAAAAAAAGAAGAGGAAAGGGATAATAGAATAACTGCATTTGTGGAAGGAATCAAGAAAAGTACAAATATTAGCTTATCCATTATTGATAACATTGAACGTGCGATAAAGAAAAACAAGAAAACCTTGGATGAAGATACTATCAAAATGATTCGATCTTTGGTAGAAGGAGAATAATTATGCGGTTGCGTATTAAAGGTATATTATTGCGTATGGGTAATGTATTATTAGTATTAACGGGTATAAGTTTGCACTTTATTATTACTCATTTATTTACAATAAACACGCCTTTTTTATGCAGCGATCTTCCATTAGTTGGTAGATATATATTCAATTTTATATTAATACTTCCTTTTTTATACGGAATATTAGGTTTAGTTTTATTTGGTTGTTACAGTATCGGCGATTACATTTTTGATTTTAGTCATTTAAATGACGAGTACACGGATAAAAAAACTATAAATAAAGCTAATATTCGAGATAAAGTGATTACGTATGATGGTATTAACGGGAGAATTGAAAAAGAAGATTGGGAACAATATATGCCGGAAGTTGAGTCGTATTTGGCGGAAAACAAATGACAGTTAAAGAATTTACCGCATTACGCGAAAAGATCGAAGCTGCTAAAACAAATAAGGCCAGGGCGGAAGGCGCCAAGGCTAAAATTGAAGAACAAGTAAAAAAAGATTATGAAATAGATATAGATGGGATAGATGAAAAGATGAAAGAATATAGGGATAGTTTGCAAAAATGTAACCAGAAAAAAGAAAAGCTAGTTTCTAAATTACAAGCTCTATGCGATTGGGAGGAAATATGAAAGGGTTTATTTTTATTGTTTTAGTGGCTATGTTATTTTCTAGTTGTCAGATTGTCGGTATGCGTAGACTTTATTCCGATGAGGGTGCAGGGAAAATTTATATTGTTAAAGCTGGTATAGGCTTGGAAGGAATAAAGAAACAATTTCCAAATGCTAAAAATATTTCTAGTACTGGTCTTTATTATTATATTTATGTAGAAGATGAATAAATGAAAAGAATTAGTGTAGCTTTTTCTTATTATATTAAGGGCGTTAAATGGTATGGCAATGCTTTAATGACTATTTATAATAGTTTTCAAGATGAAAATTATATAAAATCTGTGCTTGATAGTTTTTTACAGATTGATTGTGTTTTAGACGCTATAAAGGACATATAATGAATTTCCAATCAAATATTTATTCCGAAAAGATAAATAAAATGAAAGGTAAAAGAGAGCTTTTGGCATCGAAGCTACAAGATTATGAAAATAATCTATTTAGTACGAATAATAATATTATCGTATTGGAAAAGGCGCAGGCATTTATCCAGCAGGTAGCCAAGGATACGCAAGAGCAAATAAAATACCAAATATCCGATTTGGTTAATTTATGTTTAGATACTTGTTTCCCGGATGAATATGTTTTCGATGTAAACTTTGAAATAAAGCGCGGAAAGACGGAAGCGGAATTGGTATTGCGGCAGAATGGAATAGAATTGGATGACCCCATGAATCAATGCGGCGGTGGCTTGGTCGATTTGACTTCGTTTGCTTTGCGGATTGCGGCTTGGAGTTTGGGAAAATCCGATAATGTGATTATATTGGATGAGCCATTTAAGTTCCTTCAGCCGCGTGAATTGAATGTAAAAGGATTTGAAATAATAAGGAAGTTGTCAAAGGAATTAGGCTTGCAATTTATAATAAACAGTAATTCGGTTTACAGTGCCGATGTCTGCAATATTGCCGATAAAATATTTGAAGTTAGCAAGGACAATAAAACCGGAGTATCTAAAGTCATTGAAAGGAGCAATTAGATGAAGAAAACTATTATGGGTAGTGGAATGGTGTTTTCTCCTGATCAAAAATATGAAATTATAAATCCGCCGTATAAGGAACTTACGGAAATGTTCAATGCCATGTCCGAATTATATAAAAATGCGAATGATAAAACCGTTATTGATAATATGATTAAAATGATAAATATTCCCGTGTTGTTTTTGAACAAAGATAATTTGAAAAAGGAGTAATTAAATGGGAAAAGAAAATATTGGCAGTTCTTTTGATGATTTTTTGAAAGAAGATGGAGTATTAGAAGAATGTGAAAAAGAAGGAATTAAGAAGGTCGAAGAATATGTTAATATTGAAGATACGCTTTGGTTCAAAACAATACAACTTGAAAATAAAAAGCATCCGATTAAGTATTTCTTTTTTACGTTGCGGCTTAGAATTGTAGGAAATGTGTTTTGGCGGCCCGTTAATTATATAAGAAATAGATTTTTTGATAAAAGGAATAGTATTTGATTGTAGAACAGTTTGAAGATATGGAACCGGGAACCAAATTACGATATATTAAAACCGGTGAAATATTTATATTTATAAAATATGACTATGATTTTTCCCATCGTGGTGTAAAATGTAAATACCTTAATGGAAATATATTATGGCTTAATTGCGATCAATTGGAATTGGCGGAAGAAAAGGAGGAAAATCAGAAATGACAGCAGAACAGATTCAGGAGGTAAAGGCGGAAACGAAGGTAGTTGACAATCGGACGGGTGAAGATTTGGTATTTATTATTTTCAATGTATTGTTGGGAACCGCAATGTGCGCAACTATTCCGGGTGGCATCGTGGTTTGGGTCGAACCTGAATATTTGTCTTTGGGAGAAAAAACATGAAGAAAATTTTTATTATTTTTGCGTTGGTGCTCATTGCGGGATTTGCTTTTGCGGAAGTCGGTTTGTCCGGCAGTTCAAAGTTTGCGTATACGGATGAAGGTGTTTACAGCAATTCAACTTCGTTCGATTACGCGATGCCGGTCAAGGGGCCGGTTTCTATCGGGCTGGAACAATCAATTGCGGTTGATAACGGGGTGGTATCTTCGGGTTGGCCGACTTTTACTGCGTCATACACCGTCAATTCTTTTACGGTGACGGGTAAGCTAAATGAATCCTGGAAGGGGAAGCTCGCCTATGATTTGAATCTTTCGGATATTTTTACTTTGACTCCGGCGGTATCGTATACGGATGTCGTCAATGATCCGGCGAAGGGAACGGCGGATTTTGTCGGAACTTTTGATGTCGCATCGGGAAGTGTATTCGGACCGGTCGGACTTTCGGGAACATTTACCGCCGATGAGCTTATTGATTCTCCGACGTATGACGTTGCCGGAAGCGTAGATTATAAGTTCGGCGGTGATAAATATTTGAAGCCCTATTACAATACCGCTTATAATTTTCAGACGGAAGATTTTACTTCCGATTTCGGAGTCAAGGCTTCGGTTATTGCGGGGATTGTTTTTGAAATGAATTATGTTTTGTTCGATGATACGTGGTGCGCTTCCGTCAAGGTTTCTTTTTAAATAAAATTCTATAGGAGAAAAGAATGAAGAAACATCTATTTATTTTCATGGCGGCTTTTATTTCGGTTTTTTCTTTTGCGCAGAATATTACTTTCTTGACTACCGATACAAAGATGATTTTGCTTTCCGGTGAAATGAAAGGAAAGTCTTTTTATTATGATTACGCACTTCCCAAGCTTTTGAAGGATTTTCCCGATGCCAAGGTGGAATTGCTTCAGGTTGATTTGAAGACTGGGGCGACGCTTTCCCTTGATGCGCTTTTGGCTTCCGGGCAGGCCCCGAATATTTATAACGATACTCTGGTGCGGTCATCCAAATTGATCCTGCCGGAATATGCCCTGCCGCTTGATACTTATATCCGGGACTTGGGAAAGTATAATTCTGGCGTACTCGATCCGTATAAGCGGAATGGTAAAGTTCTTGCGCTTCCTGTTCCCGGCGCTCCGCAAGGTATGTGTATCAATATGGATATGATGAAGGAAATCGGATATGTCGTTCCTGATAATTGGACTATTTTCGATTTCATTGTCATGGCTGAAAAAGTGAAGGATTATTATGGCGGAAAGAAGTTTGCTACTGGAATGTTCGCCGCCAATACGTCTGGTGATTATTTGATCAATAATTGGTTTGCTTCATTCGGAGCAAAGTTTTATAAGCCGGGCGATTATTCCCGTACTACGATAAGGGAAACCGGAGGTGCCAAAGCGTATGAATTTTTTCAGGCGCTTGCTAAAAATAAATATATTCCCGATGGCGCGGCGATGCTGAATGACGATGATTACGCGGCGGAATGGGCGAAGGGCAATTATGCGGCTACAGCGTTTTTCGCGGCATGGATGGGCCCATATTGGGATACGGCCATTCAGCAAAAGTTTATTGCGAAGCCGTTTGAAGTAAAGTATGTTCCGTTCCCGCGTGATTTTTCCGTTAAGAATGTGCCTACATATATGATGAATGCCGCGTTTGTAATTCACAAGACGGGAACCGCGAAAGATAAAGTCGCCGCCCGATTGGTGGAATATATGAATGATGGTTATATCCAAAGTCAAATGTCATTGGCTTCGGTCATTCCGAATCGATCCGATGTCAAGATGCTTATGGATGACAAGAATCTGAACGCAATCATGGGCATCATGAAAAATAATGGCTTGTTCGATGTCGGTTTGACGAATGCGAAGTTTTCCGCGACAAGGCCGGTTCATTTCCCGATCCTCCAAAAGGTTTTGAATTTGGCTATTGCGCCGGAAGCCGCGATTGCTGAATATGAAAAGGCGCTGAACGAAGCCCTGGAAGAGTAAATAGAATAAGGTTGCCGGTGAACCTTAAACCGGCATATTTTATAATGGAGGAACTTATGAGCAGAAGCATGAAAAAAGTTCCGATAATTAAAAGCGGCGGTTATGGCAAATATGGAAAACATTTAGCGAATAAAAAAGTAAGGAAATTTAATTATATTGCCAATGGAAATAATTATAGAAAATTATTTGAATCATGGGATATATTCGACTATAAATCCAATTTGTATAAGTTGGATAAAAAAGACGGAATCCCGGTATATCATTATTCAAAAGATAAAATGACCTTAAATGAAATAATGCACTATTGGAGAAAATAGTTGATAAAACATGCCGGAGATAAAATAAAATATATCTTTTTGCTTCCTGCCGTATTGTTGGCGGGATTATTTATATTTTGGCCTTTGTATGAATTGTTTATTTTATCCATGCAAAAAACCAATTTTATAACTTCCAAGTTTGTAGGGGTGAAAAACTACATAAACTTGTTTTCAAATAAGGCATTTATTCAATCAATATTCAATAGTCTTTTTTATATTATTTTATTGGTCATCGGGCAGATTGGCGGGGCTGGTTTTCTCGCATTGCTCAGTTGCAATCTTTCAAAAAAATGGCATGATTTCGTTCGGTTCGCTTTTTATATTCCGATAATTTCGGCTGGTGTATTTATAGCTTCAATGTGGAAATGGATTTTTCATTTGAATGGGCCGTTGAATTGGTTGCTGAATATTTGTGGCATAAAATCAATTGTCTGGTTTGCACAAGGTATTACCGGGATACCGGCTATTTCTTTTGTGGTCATAATGGCATCCCTAGGAACAAATGCGATAATGATTCTGGCTTCCATTCTGTCAATTGAAACGTCAATGTTTGATCAAGCGCAAATTGACGGAGCTTCATGGTTCCAGATAAAAATAAAAATAATACTTCCGCAGATATTCCCCATATTGATGATGCTCGGATTCATGTCCGCGATAAACGCAATGGCTATTTTTGAAACAATACAGTTTTTGGCTCCTTACGAATATACTGCCACGATTGTATATAATATATATGATATGGCGTTTACTTTGTCAAAACACGGGATGGCAAGTGCGGGGGCGATCATTTTATTATTCATTACCATAGGAATGACTTTATTAAAAAATAAAATAGAAATTGGAATAAATAAATGAAGCAACGTGTTATATTCAGTAAGATACTTATAATCATTTTGGCGGCTATAGTTTTATTCCCTATGTATTTTTTATTCATCGGCAGTTTGTACCAGAATACGAAATTTATAATCATGCCGCCGAATCTTTTTCCGCTTGACGCTACATTGGATAATTATTATGTGGTTTTGCATAATCTGAATATAATAAAATGGGCGTTCAATACCATCGTTGTTCTGGCGTTTACTACAATAGGTAATATATTTGTAAATATAGTGGCCGGTTATGCTTTTTCTTTTTATCAATTCAGATTCAAGAAAATATTATGGATGCTTTTATTGTTCGGGGTAATGGTTCCCAGGATTTCAATAATTATCCCATTATTCAAAGTTATAAATATATTGCATTTGTCCGGGGAATTGTTGGCGGTTATTTTGCCCTGCTTGTTCAATCCTATGTTTTTATATCTATCCAAGATATATTTTGATTCAATTCCGAAAAGTCTGGTTGAATCGGCTAGAATAGATGGAGCGCATGAAATACAGGTTTTGTTTTATATTGTTATGCCGATTTCCTTGCCGTTGGTTACTACGATAGGAATATTTTCATCGATAGGATCAATGCAGGATTGGATATGGCAATCGCTTCAATTGCAGAAAAACAATAATTTGACGGCATTGGTCGGAATGGTCCGGGCGATGTACGGGCAGGCGTGGGCTTTGCAAGGGAACAAAAATTTCATAGGGCAGAGTTTTGCGATAGGTGTTGTTTTGATATTGCCGGTTTTGATCATATTTATTTTTGCATCTCGCTATTTTGTAAATTCGTTATCGGGGGCGATCAAAGAATGAAAATGACTAGAATGGATTATGATTTGAAAAATATTGAATTGAGCGGGAAGAATTGGCAATATTCCAAACTTGCTGAGGAATGTGCTGAATTGGGTGCGGCAATCCTTCAATATCTTAACAAAGGCGGTGAACTAGATAATATTGAAAAAGAAATAGCCGATGTTGAAATAGCAATTGATTATTATAAAATAATACATAAAGATACCGAAAGATTTTATAATATCGAACGGCATAAGAAAATAAAATATGCCAAAATAGACAAGGCAGTAAGAAGAATGATGAAGAAAAATGACAAGAGGAAAATAATATGAATGATCGTTCCCCGGAGGATTTTAAACAAAAATATTATGTCAGAAGGGTAGTACGACATAGGGGCTATTTGAAAGTAATAGCAAAGGCGTCAATGGATAATGATGGGCGTATATTGATTGTTTTTGTTGACGGGACAAAATGCAAGGATTTGAGTGATATTGAATTGGATGGAAGAAAATGATAATTCAGATTGATTATAGGTCTTGGCGTATGATAAAACGATTTATACGCCAATTTATTTATGGCGGCGGGCGTATTATATGTATAAAAGGACGTAGATATGCCGGAACTTCCCGATTTGGATTTTTCTGGTTATTTAGGAGAAAATAAATGGAACCATTGAAACCGAATGACCGGGCCGCGCTTATTTCCAAGAATGATACTAAAAGGCATTTATGTTATTTTATGGGGTATGGTGTTTATGAAGGTAGATATGAAATACCATATAATAAAAAACTTGATCGGACAGGGAGGAAGTTGGCGGTAAACGGGGAATTGCATTGCAGGTTCAGATTGGATGACGGAAAAGTATTTTTTGATTATGAATGCTGGAATATGTCGGAAGAAAGATTCAAGGTGGTATTTGTAAATGATGAATATAAAGAAGGCTGGAAAGTAATCAAGGTCAACAGGAAAAGTAAACATTAAAAAAGGAATGAATATGGAAAATGAAAAAACAGAAATAAAAAAACCATTTGTATTATGTCTTATTACGGCGCGAGGTGGATCGATACGACTTCCCAGAAAAAACATTAAAAGTTTTTGCAATCATCCTCTTGTTGCATGGTCTATAATGCAGGGGCTTTGCGCACGCCAGGTGGATTTGACAGTACTTACTACCGATGACGCGGAGATAGCCGCAATAGGACTACAATACGGAGCAAAAGTCGTCAGGCGGCCTGTTTGGGACAACGATACGACGGCTGGTGTACCGTTTGCCCACGCGGTTCATGAACTGGGAAAGGAAGGTATATTTCCCGATGAAATAATTTCCATGCTTCCCACTTCGCCGCTTAAAAAGCCGAATGATCTGGATGATTTGATTTCTGCGTTTCATTTGGTAAATAAATATTGTCCTTCGGATGAAATGGGAACATACAGCCCGGATCGGGAAAACTTTGTTTATAAAAATATGGATGATATGACCTGTTCCTACGGAAAACCGTATCATGTACTTCCGGTTATAACGGATAAATTATGGCAATATTCCAAATTGTGCGGGGGATGGGGAATAGCAAAAAAAGATTGGGTAATGAATGTCTGGGAAACGCAACCGAAGTTTGATTCGGTAATTGACAATAATCTTGAAGGCGCGATCCCACCCAAGAAATTGATATTGGCTTATGCGGTCGAACCATGGCAATGTTTTGAAACTGATTATGATCATTATTTCAAGGTTTGCGAAGTATTGATGGAGGAATTTATTTTGAAAGGAAAGGGAATGGAAACATATACCAGATATGCAAGGGAATTCAGGAAGATTGTGGAGATAAATAAATGAATATAAAGGATGTTTTTGAATTAGTTGCGGTTTTACACGATGTTAAAGCTGAAGTTATAAAATTAGAAGTTGAAAATAACTGTTTGCGGAAAGAAAATCTTTTTTTAAGAAGTATTGTTGTTGATAGTAATAAAATAAAGGAAAAAATAAATGAGTGAAATAATCGAAGGTAATTTCCGGCAAAAAATAGAAAAGCAATATGGGCCAGGAACCGGACCGGGAGAATCTACCATCCATAATTCCAATGAATATAATCAGGGTACGGCCCAAAAACAATTGGTACATGAATATGTAAACAGCGGCGAGAATTGGAAACTGCTTATTGATGCGATAAAATCGGGAAGAGCGCGGGATATAAGTGATGAGCCGAAGGTAGAAAAAATACCGTGTTTTGTCATCGGTTCCGGCCCTTCGCTCGATGATTCGATTGAGCATCTGAAAGAATGGAAAGGCGGAATAATTTGTTCTACTTCCCATGCGTTATCTTTTATGTATCACGGAATAGAACCTAGTCATATTTTGGTGCTTGATCCGTTTTGTATTGACAAGGAAATAGAAGGTGTTGACTGGAGCAAGACAAAAACGAAAATGATTACCCATCCCGGAGCCCACCCGAGTATTCTGAAATGCTGGCCGAATGAAATACTTCTATACCTTCAAAATAATGGCAGGGCCGATTCATTTTATGCAAATGTCCAGAAATTGATGTATAGTCATCGGGAAGGTGAAAGTTTGCGCGAGCCGGTTTTTCATTTTTATATAAGAACCGAAATGATGTTGTTTGCCTGTTCGCCGCCTATGCAATTATTCGTTGCCGATAAATTGGGCTATGGAAATATATTTCTTGCCGGATGCGATTTTGCATATCACAAGGATAAAGCCAGATTTACTGATTATACTGCCAATTTAAATAAATGGAATTATGATAATTTAATTATAGAAGCGCAAAAAATAAAAGAACGCGGATGTTTAATTGACGATAATTATGAATTATTCTGGGATAGATTCAATGCGGCTTTCAATAAAGAAAGCCCTAAATTGCCTATATGGGAAAAGCATGAACATCCTTATGCGCGGAGCTCGACAGAAAAAATATCCAATAACGGGATGCCCACGGAAGAAATACATTTGTACTATAAAAAGAATTTCCTTTCGGCGTGGCGGTTGTCCTTGCAACAAATGTATACCACGGATCATGGGGCAGTAACGGAAATACCGTATGCGGATATTAAAAAAGTAATAAGGAAACAGGGGTTGGATTTTCCGAAACAATCAAAACAATGGATATCGAAAACCGTTGAATTATATTTGGCTTCGGTAAATGCTTTTGTGGTTGAAACGGAATTGGGAATAGCGTTTGTGGAAACATTGGATTATAAAAGGGAATTGCCGTTATTTATGGCCAATTTCAAAAAAAATTATTCCTGTCCTAAATGCGGAATAAAAATAACCGCAAATGACGGAAAGGAGCATGTTGGGGAACCCTGCCCTAATTGCAAGGAAGGAATAATAAATTATGTGAATAAAATTGATATAGAAGCCAATATGCAAAAGTTTACCCATCTATATAATATGACGCATGAGGTTGTGGAGGAACCTTTGGCGGTAAATAAAAACGGTGAGGCGATATCGATCAGGGAACATTTGATCGGCGAACAATTGGAGAAAAGTTTGAAGGAGTAAATCATGGTAGGATTCATTGCAGGATTTTTGTTGGCGGGTTTATTATTTTTTGTGTTATGGCATGTATAAATGTTTCAGGAAATGATAAGGAGGATGATCTATGAAAAAGAAAGAAATACTAATGAGATTGAATAAACTTGAATCACGTATGAATGAATTGCAATTGCAAGTAAAGATGAGTAAAGAAGAAGTTGTTGTGTTTGATAAACAATATTTGTGGGTAAAACCTGCCGCCGCGCTTTACGGATTTATTGGCTGGCTTACCTCGCGTAAAATACCGGTTATTATGTCATCCAGTAATAATGCCGCTATTCCGGCTGAATTGGTGGATCTATACTGCAAAGAAAATAGTTTCGAAGATAAAAATATTGCTGAGGAAATAGAGATGCTGAAACATCCAAAAGAATAAGGGGCAGAAATGAAAAAGAAAGAATTGAAGAGGCAAATAATTATTTTGGAAGAAGATAGCGATCATCAATTCAATGCCATTTGCGATTTATTGGATAGGGTAAAAAAACTTGAAGATGATAATATTATATTATATAATAAATATAATTTTCTTGAAAAAGAAAAATTGAATAAATTGTTTGAAAAGCAAATGCGTAATATGCCCATGCCTAAGTTTGATGTTGATAATACGCGGATGAAGGATTGAGTATGAAAATAGAATCAAAGGAAAAGAAAGAATATAACATTGTATTGACTTTTGATGAAATTGAATTTAGCGCTTTGCTAGGTCATTTTTTATACGTGCAGGATGATTCGGAATATTGTAAACGAATGTATAATCAGCTATGTCAATTTGTGGAAACGTTAGATAAAAAATGAACAAGGAATTCTTCCAGAGAAAAAGCAATATCATTCACGGTTATGATGTAAAAATAAAGTTTTGCGAATGGGGGATGGGATCGGATATATGTTTGGCACGATATAAAACCGGGGAATACTTTTTATGGATAGTCGGGCAGGAAGACAAGATTTTGACGGAAATGAATATGGTGATAAGTTTGATCAAGGAAGCAAGAAAGAAAAAATTGCTAATCCCGAAAGGATTGATAAGGAGAATAAGAAATGAACACCATTGTTAACCATTATGAAAAATTATTAAGTGTGTTGGATTTTAAAAAAGAAAAAGACGGATATAGTATATTAATGGATGGTAGTATAATTTTTGATACCAATGATGATTTTGAAGTGATAATAAATTTTAAGGATAATGTGTTTGAAATATTGGGTCAATCTGCTTATGATAAATTGATTTCTACTTGTATGGAAAAAATACGTGATTATAGTTCAGCTCATTTGAAAAAACCAAACTATATTTATTTTGGGCAATATGAAATTTCTATATTGGTGGATTATGAAAAACATAGTAACTTAAATTTTATTCCGCATAATGGAAGATTGTTGGGGTTGAATATTATTGAAGTAAAAATGGATTCTTATATTGCGATAGGAGAATAAGAAATGATAGTTGACAATGAATTGCATGAAAGGATAAATACATTTTTGACTGAGTATATGAATTATAAATTATATCGTAGATATACAGTGGATCTTGATAAAGAAACATTTTATATAGAATTTATTGATTATCTGGTATCGAGAGGATTAAAAATAAATGGAAAACTTTGATGGTTTGAAAATAAATGCAATTAACTATATAAGGAGAAATGAAATGGATCTATTTTGCAAAGAAATAGTTTTGGAAAAGGATCAATATATTATTGTAATTGGTAAAAGTATAAGAATAATGCGTGAAAGCATTCCTAAAGAAGAAAAATCTGATTATGAAATATGCTATGAAATATGCATCGATGAAATAAATAAAAAATTAGAATGTTTTGTGAATAGTCATAGAATAAAACCGACTAAACTATACGTGGGTAAAAAAGAAAGTATTATCATGAGTAATGTAATGCCGATATTTCCCGATAATCTGGAAATCATAGAAGTCCAAAAGGATTCCTATATTGAAATAGGTTAAAATGATCAATTCCAAAATAATAAAAACAGCTTTACTTTGTTATTTTAAATTTGGAAGAGCTTCTTTTTCGGTTACTGAATTTCAATATAATTATGGTATCGCTGATGTATTGGCGTTGAATAAAAAAACGAAGGAAATTACTGAGGTAGAAGTAAAAATATCAAAGCAGGATTTATTGAATGAAATAAAACAAAAGGAGCATAAACATAAAATACTGAAAACTTATAAAGGTAATAATTATCAATATCAGTATTGTGATTTAACCCCGAATAAATTTTATTATTGTGTCCCTGAAGAATTGGTGAAAGAAGCTGAAAAAGTTATCGAAATAATCAATCCCAAATACGGAATAATGGTATTCAAAAAACATAATCGTCCGCAAGATTCAATAGATGTAATAAAAAGAGCTTATAAATTACATAAAAATGGATACAATGATTTGGCTTTGAAAGAAATATTGAACAGGATGAATAATGAAAATTGCGTTCTATACAGGAAAATGTACTGGAATGACGCTTGAAATTGTACTTAACAAAACATTAAAAATACGTTATAATTGATATAAAGAGGCACAGAAAATCATGAAACCGGAAACTAAGCAATCAAACAAAGAATCAAAAATAAGAAAGAAATCCGGCCCGAAGGAATTGCATAATGAAAGAATGGATAAAATTGCCTATAATCTTGCGGTTAAAGGTAAATCAAACAAAGAAATATATTCTATATTGGGAATAACGGAAGTTACGGGAATCAAATGGAAAAAGGTATATAAATCATTTGAAGAAGCAATAAGGAAAGGAAGAAAGGAATTACGCAACAATTTAGTAGAGAAAGCATTATTGAAAACAGCGATGGGATTTGATGCTTATACTACCAAAGCTTTGGCGGTTTCTGATGGTAAAGATATGGGTGCTCACGTTGAAAAAGTTCGTGTAAAAGAATATTATCCGCCTAATGTTGCTGCCATTAAATTCTTTTTGAATAATAGAAAGCCTATGAAGGATTATCCAGCAGATGGTTGGGGAGAAAAGCAGGAAATTGAGTTGTCAAATGCAAATAATGAACCTTTCGTAATAGAGATTAAATAGATGCCCGAAATAAAGAAATATACGATACCCAAAGAATCATTCAATGAAGCATTTTTCCCGTATTTAAGATCAAATGCAAGAACAGAAATATTCTATGGTGGCGGCGGAAGTGGTAAAAGTTATTTTTTAGCGCAACGTGATTTATTGGATGTTCTTGGAAAAGAAGAAAACAATGTGTTGGTGATGCATAAAGTTTCCGCAAGTCATCATAATACTACTTTCAAGGATTTGCTTAGCGTAATGAACGAATGGGACAATAAATATTTCAACCATACATTATCAAATAAATTCAAAGTAAATTATTCAAATGGTAATGAGCGTATAACTTGTTTAAGGACTGGAAATGAAATATTGTTCGGCGGATGCAAAGATGATAACGAACTTGAAAAGATTAAAGGTATCCGCGCGACGAATGGGCCGATAACGCATATACGTTGCGAAGAAATGACCAACTTTACCCAAAAAGATATATTCCAGTTAAATGGTGTAAGGTTGCGTGGTGAAACAAAAACAAGGAAAAGATTTACTGGATCAATGAATCCAATTTTGATATCACACTTTATAAAGAAAGATTATATCGATAATCCGCAAGAAGGGACTTTATTTTATGAGCATGATAATACTGATCAACAAGCAATAATAAATAATCCGAATGTCGTTATATTGAAAACTACGCACGAAGACAATAAATTTTACGGTGAGGAAGAACGAAAAGAATTATTGAAGTTCAAAACAATAGATAAATATTATTATGATGTTTATGTGTTGGGTAATTGGGGTGTTTTGGGAAATATCGTATTCAGCAATTATATAATAGAAGATTTCGATTATACAGAAAATGATTTGGAAGAGGTATTTCAAGGGATGGACTTTGGGACTATTCATGCTTCCACTTTGATCCGTGCTGGATATAAGGACGATGAATTATATTGTTTTGATGAACTATACGGAAAGGGCTGGACTACTTCAGATTTTATCCAGTCGGTGGAAGATAAATGGCCTAACCAGCAGGCGCATGAATGGATTATCACCTGCGATAGTGCCGAGGAAGATCGTAGATTAGAGTTTGAAAGAAGTGGTTTTAGGCGGATAGAAAAAGCAAAGAAAGGCCCGGCCTCATTGAAATACGGGATTGACTATTTGTGCTCTAAAAAAATACATATACATAGAAGTAATTGCCCTAATCTTGCGAGGGAGATTCAGGGCTTCAAAAGAAGGGAAGACAAAAACGGGGATGCCATGGACGCATTTGTAGAAGTAAATGATGACTGTATTGCGGCATTGAGATATGGGAGTGAATATATCTGGTCCAATTTGGGAAGTGTCTGGTATGATCCCGGATATAGTCTTGGTGATTTAGGCCTATAAAGGAAGGTAAAATGAATTATAATCTGATAAAGATCGGGCATATTGTTACGTTATATTTGGTTTGGGATAATAAATATTTATTATCCCAAAATTGATTTGAATTAAAAGGAAAGCAATATGGAAATTATACAATATATTTTTATATGTTTTATAATTATTTGGTTGGTTTGTAAAAGATGCGGATTTAAATAATGGAAAATGCGATCCGTATTGATGGTTTGACTAAATGTATAAAATGCAAGTTTGAATTTAATATGAATAATGTAGAACAGGCAGTGGGTAAATACGGTATGATAATTAGATGCCCGAAATGCGGTAATAGAATGGTGCTGTTGAAAAGGATCGATCCGCCGAATAAACCAAGGATTCATCTCAATAAAAAAGAACGTAGAAAAGAGCGGGCGAATAAGCTATAATAGAAGGAAAGGAGAAATACCATGGAAAGTAGAATAGATTGCATTAACATACCTAAGCCCAATTGCGAGTTTTACTGTGAAGGCCGGTTATGCCCCGATGATTGCAAAGGATTTATAAAAAAAGAAAGTTTGATTATTCCGGTGGTTATTGAAAAGTCAATTGAACCTGTTGTAAAAGAAAAGGTAAAATGATCACAAATAAAATGGCACTATTACAAAAAGAACTGTGTTTTATTAATTATACAGCCGTAAATAGTTGTGATTTATTTTATATAGCAGATACCGACTGTTTTATTATTTGGGATTTTGGCAAATTAACTTCTATTCATGTAAGTATAATTTAAGAGGTAAAAAATGAATATATTGTGTCGTAAAGGAAATATAAAATGAGATTGATAAACTGGTTCAGGTGTTTATTCATTAAGAAACCAAATAAACCAAATATACTATTTGCACCTAAATTATGGAATAATGCTGTTTTAATGAATAAAATGATCAAAGCTTTAAAGGAAATACAAAATGAATATATTGAAAACTGAAAAAGAAACATTGTCCAATGATGATATATTGAAATATATCGCTGATTATGAATCCCAGCGCCTGCCGTTGCTGAATAAATTATGGTCCTATTATCTTGCGGAAAATACCAAAATACTTACTCGATCCAAGCCCGATGCGAATAGCTCCGATAATAGAATTGTTATTGGCTATGGAAGAAAACTTGTGACTACTTGGACCGGATACGGTTGGCGTCCTAGATATATAACTTACAAAGCGACGAAGGAAACCGATCAATCAATCGATGAGGAAGAAATAGATATCGAAGACGGGGAATTGAAAGAAAAAGAATTGACCGAGGATGAAAAATATGTCCGGGAATTGCAAACCACTTTCAATCTGAATAATGAGCATATAAAGACATCCCGCGCGGGAAGGAATATCGGCATATTCGGATTGTCTTATGAAATAGTTTATATAGATAAAACAATAGATCAAAAAACATTCAATGTAAAAGCGGAACCAAAGTTTTTTACCGTTGATCCGCGTGAAATGATTCTTTTGTACGATTATGATTCAGAGCCCAAAAAGAAAATGGCGATAAGGTTCTACGAAATAGACAAGAATTGGTTCAAGGTTGAAATGTATTATAAAGATAAAGTGGAATTGTTCGACAGGAAACGGAATGATGTAAACAATAAGTGGGAACTTACACCGGATAAAACAAACCCTGAATACCCTAATTTTTTCAATGAGATTCCTGTAGTTGCTTATTATGCAGGTGATGATATGCTCGGTATAATTAAATCGGTGCTGGATTTGATCGATGCCCATGATGCGCTATATTCCGATTCAAAGAATGAGTTTGACAAGTTTGCATTCGCCTATTTGATAATGAAACGGTATGCGATAACAAACGCGATTGACGTAAAGAGTCCGAATGCGGCTTCTGAGGTATTGAAGAAGCTGAAAAATAAACGGATATTTGAGAATGTCCCCAGTGACGGTGAAATAAAATTCCTGACTAAAGATATACCGACCGCGTTCCTTGAGTTTATGGCAAAAAGTTTAAGGGAACAAATACATATCCAGAGTCATGTGCCTGATTTTAATTATATGGCAACGGGCAATCTTTCCGGCGCGGCGATTCAGCGGTTAATGTTTGACTTTGAGAATCTTGTAAGCTCGACCGAGGCGGATTTCGATGTCGGATTGCTTGAAAGGATAAAACTGATAACCATTATTTATGCGAAACAAGGCAGGCCGATTGGGACAAATGACATGATAACTATAAGTCATAAGCGGAATATTCCTCAGAATCTTTTGGAACTTGCGCAAACAGCTACCCAAATGAAAGCGGCGGGATTTAGTTCTTATTTAATTGCGGATATAATGCCGGATGATATTATCCCGAATGTCCAAGTTGAATTAAGGAGGCAGAAAAAAGAACAGGAAGAGCTTATGCGGTTTGACGTGGAAGCTCCGATAGACGATGAAATCAATAGTCAAGCGGATGAGTTATAAAAATGGTAGTAAAAGAATTAATAGAAGAATTGAATAAATTACCACAGGATTTTAAAGTAAAAACTTGGGATGCCTATAATGATTGTGAAACCGAAGAAGTAATAGTTTCTATTGATAATGAGACTAAAGAAGTATTTATTTGTAATACTGATTTTAGTTGGCGGTAGGATAAATAAATGCCCAGAATATTATCTGATTATGAAAAACAAGCCTTCGCCCAATTGATGAAGAATGAAAAGAAATATCATGCCAAAGTCCAAAAGGCTTTGGCTGATTCTTTATCTACTATTCGTGGCGAGATGTCAAAGATATATTCCAAGTATGGAAAGAATGGTTTATTGACCCGTGCTGAAATGACAAAATACAATAAGTACCAAACAATGGAAAAACAGATATTGAAAGCGCTGGAACCGGCATTGGCGAAAAATATAGCTTCGATCAAAAGATTCCTGCCGGAACAATATAATGAGTCATTTTTCCATTATGCCTGGGCAATGGATCAGGCCGTCGGCGTAAGTTTGAATTATGGCGTATTGAACCAGAATGCTATCCGTGAATTGTTTTCGATAACCAATCCCAAAAATATTGAACTTGCTGAGGCTTTGCACAATTACGGCCCGAAAGCCAAAAGATTCATACGAAGCGCTTTGCTGAATAATCTTTCCATCGGCAAAAGCTATAGTGCGATGATTTCTGATTTGAAGAAAGCGACATTCAAGATATATTCCAGTGCTGAAGTTATAATAAGAACGGAAGGGCAGCGGGCATTGAACAAAGCGACGAATGATGCTTATTTAAAAGCTAAAAATAATGGCGTTGAAGGCGTGGATGTGTGGGATGCAACTTTGGACGGGCGTACCAGAATAACTCATCGCAGAATGGACGGAGTAAAAAGAAATGCCGAAGGTTATTTTGAGCCGATCCATGCCAGATATCCTTTGGATGAAAATCTACCGGCAGAAGAATCAATCCGTTGCAGGTGTCGTCTAAGATTTGAAATCGACGGATATAGCCCGCAATTAAGGCGGACGCGCGAGCAGGGGATTATTCCTTATATGAACTATGATGAATGGGAGAAAACTTATGGTTCGGTTAAAACTTGAATTGGAAATTATTCATTTTGTGGGTTATTGTTTAAGCCCGTTTGAAATTATGCTTATTTATTTTTTGACTAAAAAGGAGTAGAATAATGGCGGCTATAAAAAAAGAAACAAAAAAAGTAATTCCCAAAAAGAAAGTCCCTGTTAAAAGTAAAACCATTAAACCTGCAAAGAAAACTGTTTCTAAAAAAGCGAGTATTCCAAATCCCGTAACTAGTAAATCGCGAATAAAAGAAGAAAAACGGTGGATGACAGAAAACGATGTTCGTACATTACTACAGGCGGAAGAAATTAAATTGGATAAAGCACGATTGGATGCCGCCAGAGTTTTGGCGCAAGAACAAGTTAAGGCCGCACAAAAAATTGTATCTAATAAACTAAAGGAGTAAAATAATGCCGATGAAAAGTCAAGCACAGAGAAAAAAGTTATGGGCGACTGATCCTAAATTGGCGAAAGAAATGGAAAGCAAGACGCCGAAAGGAAAGAAGCTTCCGAAAAAAGTAAAGAAGGCCAAGAAGTGAAAGCCGTCAAGTTTGAAGGTGATATAAACCACGATTCAATTAAAATGCTTTTAGCCGATATTGATAAAATCGATCTAAATGAAAATATTGTTTTGTATTTTACAAGTGGCGGAGGAATGGTAACGGATAAAGATATATTGGTTGATTATATAAATAGAAACCCGAAACGGTTTGAAATAGTTTGTTATTGGGAAATGTCAAGTTGTGCTTTTGATTTATTGGTGAATGTTCGTTGTAAAATAAGATTGGGTCAGAATTGTCTTGCCAAGATTCATTTATATTCCAATGAACTTAAATATTATAACTTGGGTGATTCAAAATCGATTGACGTTTTTCTATTAAACGATTTGAATAAGAGAAATAAAATATGGTTTGAGCAATTGAAACGCGCCGACTGTACTTTAGAAGAAATAGAATTTCTTAAACTGGGCAATGATTTAATACTTGATGTTAATAGAATGGCCCATATTATAAAAAGTATAAGGAATAATAAATGATAAGACAAACGGGAAGTAAAGAATACGATGATTATAGACTGAATATGCCGGAAACTATCGAGAATATGTTCAACGCTTTATTTAGTGATGATTCCTGGTCCTGGTCGGGATTGGCTTTTATTTTGGTTGAAAGATTCGGGCTTGCTGATTTGGGAGAGTTGGATACTTGTATTAAGATGGAATTGAAAAGGCGCAATAAACTGGATGATTTCAAAGAGCAAATAAATGATTAACTCGACTACCGGAACAAGCATAGAAAATTATTTCGATTGGGTACGCAGGGAATTGGAAATAAAAGAATACGGCGAAGTATCCATAACTTTTACCGTAACCCAAGGGCAGGTTTCATTGGTTACAAAAAATTCAAAAGATACCGAGCATTGTAATCTTAAACCAAAAGTTAAATTTGAACGAAATGAATATGTTAGTATTCCTGTAGATAAAGATCGTGAAAGCTTAAAAGCAAAAATACAGGCGATGGAAGAAGAAACGCTAAAAAGGAGGTAGACTTTACAAACGTTTGATAATACGATATATTATATAGTATAAGTGCTTCGACCAGTAAACTGGAGAAGGCGTATAGGTAAACGGCTTGGAGAAATCCCGGTCATTTATTTATACGCCTTCTTTTTATTTCTATTCAAAAGGGGGATATATAAATTGAAAAGGGAACGTCAACGGAAACTGGATGCACGGCAAAGGCGCAAGGATTCCCTTGCGAATTCAGGTATTGCATCCCAGGAGCCTAGATTATACCCAGGCGAGCGGGTAAGTGTAAAAAAGCTAAGGAAAACCTATAGAGAAATCGGTATCCCGACCGATCAGGGCCCTATCCGTACTGATCCGGTCAAGGAAATAAAAGCTAAAAAGAACTTGGAAGGAATCAAAAAGACTGCCAAGGGAAAGGGGAAGAAAAATGAAAATTAAGATTGGCGATATTGAATTTGAAGTTGAACAGGTGAAGGACGCTCTTATTGCGAACAAAGAGAAGCCGGAAATTATTTCATTGTTCGATGAATTGCATCCCAGGCCTGAATTGACCGTTGATGAAGTAAAGCCTTTTTTGGAAACGAAAGAAGGAAAGGAATTGATCCAGCCGTACGGCGACAAGCGTGCGACCGAGGCAATAAATACCTGGAAAAAAGGCGCTGGTGAGGCTGAAATCAAGGCGCGTGTTGCGGCTGAGATATTGAAGATCAATCCCGCTGAATCTCCTGAACAGAAGCAGATTCGTGAAATGCGTGAAGAAATGGAAAAGGATAAAAAAGAACGCGAGCGCGAACGGCTTCAAGGGCAGATAAAGGAATTGGCTTTCAAGGAACAGGTTGATCCTGAATTTATTTCCGGTATCAATTTCGGAAGCCTTGAAGAGGCCACTTTATATACAAAGACTTTCAAGGCCAAGCAAGAAGAATTGAAATTGAAAGTCACCAATGAATTGATGGCCAATGGTTCTTATAAACCAAAATCGGGCACTGAAAAAGCAACAGGGCCGAATATTGCGGGGATGACTCCCCATGAAAGATTTGAGTATTACAAAGCTGAAGCTGAAAAAAGAGAAGCGCCAATAACGGCGTAATAATCGGAGGATAATCATGGGACTGGAAAATTTTATTCCTGAAATGTGGAGCGGGACGCTTTTTGTTAAGCTCCGCAAGGCATTGGTTTTTGGCGGTTTGACGAATAAGGATTTTGTCGAAGAGATTTTTAATTATGGTGATACGGTTCATATCAATGAAATCGGGCCGGTGACGGTCAATGCGTATACTAAAAATGCGACGTTGACTTATGAGACTTTGACCAGCGCGGACAAAACGCTGATTATTGATCAGGCGTCTTCGTTCAGTTTCAAAATTGATGATATCGATAAAGCGCAGACTCATCCGAAAGTAATGGACGGCGCAATGTCCGATGCCGCGTATCGTATCGGAGATACCATCGATGCTTTTATTGCCGGGCTTTATGCGCAGGCCGGTGCCACGCCTTCCGTTACTACTTATATTGGTTCTTCTGCAAGTTCGCTTTCTGTAAGTTCGGGAAATATTATTGAAACCCTTTCCTATGCCCAGCGGTATTTGACGGAAAAGAATGTTCCTACCCAGGGACGTTGGATTGCGCTTCCGCCTTGGGTTGTCCAGAAATTGGTGCTTGCCGAGATTGGCGGTATTTCTGCAATCGGCGTTCCGAAAGTCATGAATGACGGAATAATCGTAAATGGCTTTGTCGGGCAGGCGTTCGGGTTTGATATCTTTGTTTCCAATAACGTTTCGACCGATGAAACCCAGTATCGGGTTATGTGCGGCGATCGCTCGGCTATCAGCTACGGCGGACAGATCAGTGAAATCGAAGCCATGCGGTTGCAGACTACGTTCGCCGATGCCGCCCGTGGGCTTTATGTTTACGGTGCGAAAGTAACCCGGCCTGAAGCTCTGTTGACTTTGTATCTCGCCGAAGCGGCGGGTTAAGGGGAGGAATAAAAAATGGCTGCAAGAACTTTACAACCCACTACGATTGCTCTTACTGGTGCCGCGCAGGTTGCGGCTTCCGGTACTTCGGCATCTTCGGACACCATGACTATTTCTGCGTCCACTGCGCAGAGTTCTCTTGATTTTAAATCGCTTGCCATTGTTGCCGCGAATGCGTCCACTACGGCCAGCGTTTCTTTGTCGCTCGCCGCAGGAGCCAACTTTTCCGAGATCGGACAAGGTGCCGCGACTATTTCAATCGGCACTGCCGCAACGGTGGTTATCGGCGGACAGGGATTTGAAGGCGCAAGGTTCCTTAGTGCGACGGGAACACTTGTATTTACCCAGACCGGTGCAGGGCCGCTTACTTGGACTGCTTCCCAGTATCCGCGTGCGACGGAGTAATGAAAGTTATGGGGTGGCTGGATAAGATAATTTCAGCCGCCCTATTCTTTTTACGGGAGGCAATATAAATGGGTGGAAATAATGTTACTGTATATCCCCAAGATTCAAAATCAGGTGCGATAAGAACTATTGATAGCACGCATGGTAAAGCCCATGATGGGTTATCTTTTGTGGGTTCGCATTATGAAATAGTCGGCGCGGCTTCGGCAGTAAATATTTTGATTACTGCGCCCGCAACAAATGTGCATCATTTTACTGCGGAAATTGACGTTGACGGGCCGGGCATATTGACATGGAGCCGTGCTCCGAATGCAACTGCAACTGCCGGATCAATAATAACCTGCAATAATAAATATGAGGATAGTACCAATACAAATACATTGGTTCATGTCGCAAATGGAACTTATACCAGTTCCGGTACCGTTTTGGAAACATTTGTTATCGGTGGATCATCGGGGATAGGTGCCAATATCAACATTTCCGGTGGGGAAAGCGGATCGCGTGATGAATGGTTGCTCGGATTATCCAGTGTACATTTACTTCGTTGGGTTGCCGATCTTGCTTCCTGCCGGACGGTGATCAGGACGCATTTCTATCGGGAGACTTAATTATGATGCATGAAGGCGAAAAGATGATGGAAGAAGGCCGTAAAATGATGGAGAAAGGAAAAGCCATGATGGCCAAAGAAAAAGGAAAAAAGATGCCCGATGACAAAAAGAAAAAAGGAAAGGGCAAAATGAAAAAGAAGAATGTAGAAAAGGATAAGTAATCATGGCCCTGATTTCGGCTACTCAGGTAACAATTTACGCTCCCAAAATAAGCGCCACAGCGGCGACAATTACGGCATCGGGTTTGATTCCCATCGTACAGGAACGCATTTGTTATATCTGCAATAATTATTTTGAATTGAAAGATTTATATGTCGGATCGACGGCTACTTTCAATGCAACGGCCAGGTCAATAGTTTTATCAACCGGGAATGATTGGGAAGATTATGGATTCCAGGCTGGTGATGATATTTTGATTTATAATAGTTACCGCAATGACAAGATTGCTACGATTGAAAGTTTGACGGCTGAAACGGTGATATTGACTTCGGCCTGTTCGGTGGTTGATGAGGCTTTCAATAATAATATCGGGAAGTTCATTTATTTTTCAGTAATCAGATGGCCGGTATCGGTTCAACAGACAGCCGCCAAAATGATATATTTTGATTATGATATAAGGGATAAAACGGCACCAAATATTCGTAGCCGTTCATTAGGTCCGCTTAGTGAAACATTTACAGATGGAGAAAAGGATGAAATTTATGGTTATCCTATGAAAATCATAAATCAATTAGATGCATTTAAAATCGGAAGGGTATTTTAATGCTAGAAGATTTTTTGACTTTGATTAATTCAGCCGTTTCGATAATCCGCAAGGTGGAAACGCCTGACGGAATGGGCGGGACGACTGTTACAACCACGCTAACCGGATTGCCCAAAGCGGCCATTTGGAGCCCGAGTCAAAGTGCAAGATATATTTCCGATAAAATGGCGCGGGCTTCAAGTCATATTTTAGTTACTATTCCAAGTTATTATTCTTTTGCGGGAACGGATAAGGAAATGACTTATAATTCCGAAACATATGCGATAAATGGTTTTGATAATATCATGCAACTTGATGAAATAGAAATGGTCGGGCTGGAGAAAATAACATGAGCATGAAAGTTGAAATCCGGTCCGTATGGAAAGGAAAAGAAGTAAAAATACAAGGTAAAAAAGTAACTAATCGCACTGCCTATGAAATCGGGCTGGTTGTGGAAGGCCAAGCAAAACTTTTATGTGCGGTCAATTGGGGTTATTTGGCGGCATCGATAACAACCCAGGCTTTTGATAAAGGTACTGAACCTGGTAATCCTGCCGAATTCCAGAATGATACGCCGTATGGAAAGCCGCCCAGTTTATCTACGAATGAAATGCAAATAGAATCGCCTGATAGTGATATGGAAGTTTTGGTTGGTACACCGGTTGATTATGGGCCATATAAAGAATTTGGAACTGTAAGAATGGACGCTGATCCTTTCCTTCGCCCATCATTGGATTTGGCGAAAGGAAGAGTTTTGATAATATATGAAAAGAATGGAAAAATGGAATTCAAGGAGTATCAGAAATGAGGCCGGATCAAGTCATCGGGTGGAGTCTTAATCAAACCTCGGCTATTACGGCAATCACCTCTACCCGTATTTATTTCGGGACTCGTCCTGCTACTACGGTTGTTCCAAGTATTAATTATTTTGAAGTATCAGGCGGAAAAAGAAGTAACGGATTTGAATCGTTGCCTTATTCGATAAATTGTAGGGCGACCACGGCTTCGGTCGCAATGCAATTGGCAAGATTGGTGACGGATTTATTCCACGGGACTTCCTCTACAGGAATATATGGAAGTCAGAATGGGTTTGAAATTTCAAGATGCAGTTTAAGGCAGAATCAGGGATTGATTTGGGAACCGGCGGATCAATTATATAATGCGCCGGTGGATATACAAATGGTATTTCCATCGTCAAGCGTAAGTTAAAAGGAGAAATATATGGGCGGACCTGGAAGCGGAAGGAAGAAAGGAAGCGGATCTGCTAAATCTTCCGGTAGTAAGTTATTTAAAGGCAGTTCTGCGGGATCAAGAAAAAGAGTACAAGCATCTATGGATCGCGGCGCAAAAGTAAAACGGGATAGAATTGCGCAATGGAAAAAATCCAAGAATAAATAAGGAGAATGAATTATGGCTTTATATCAGATTGCAACCGTAACGGATGCCAAAATAGAAACCGGTAACTATATCATGTATGTAGGCACGCTTGGTGCCACTGCGGCAGCGGCGGGCTGGGTCAATCTCGGTTCCGGCATGCTAAAAAATATGGATTATGTGATGGAACCTTTTACGAGTCAAGGCGGAAATTCCGTTGATCCGTTGGAAGGTATTGCGCGGGAAACTGCAAAACTTTCTTTTGATTTGGTTGAATATGATGGTTCCAGTTTCTCGTCTTTGTCCGGCGGGGCCATGACCGGTACTTCGGGATCGGCGGTTGTCGGCGGGCAGACTTCGGTTTTGACGGGTAAGGGAATGAAATTGGTGAATACGCGGAAACTAGCTTCCGGTTCCACGCAAACCACTACTTATGTTCTGAATAAATGTTTCCTGGATAATGGATGGACGGTTGCTTTCAAGTCCGATAATGATACCGACCCGATTGCGGTTTATTCTTTTGCCATGACCGCAAAACAGTATGCCACTGCCGGAACAATTTATACCAAGACGGTTGCGTAAATGAAAATTGAAGATCTGGATGTTTTACGGCCTGAATCAAAAATAGTCCGTTTGGGAGGAAATGATATTGACGTATCTTTCATCCCTTGCGGCATTACTTTCGACATTGACAAGATTGTCCAGGAATTGAATTCCATCGGACAGACTGAAATGGCTTCCGGGGGAGAAGGAACCCGGAAGGCCCTTGATTTGTCGATTGAATTATGCGCTGTATTTTGCTCGCATAAATATCCTGAAATGGACCGGGAATGGTTTGACGAAAATGTAAGCCCGGTGCAGGTGGAGGCATTTGTCGGCGCGGTACGCGATGCATTGATAAAAGCCTATTCGGGAATACCTGTGGGCGGTGCAACAAAAAACCGGAAGGCGCCCAGGAAGAAGTGATTCATCTTGGGCGCTTGTTTGTTTCCATGGCTTTATTGTATCCATGGGCGACGAAGGAATATTTGTTATGGGAAATGACTATCGGGCAGATTATTCTTTATCATAACAAAGGCATTGAAATGAAATACGGGAAAAGTGAAAATACTCCCGGTTTGGCCGATAAAAGTTATAATGAATTAAAAGAAATAAGGGATCAGGCAAAAGAATTGGCCGAAAAAGAAAAAAGCGATGCATTGAAAGCACAATACGCGACTAAATACGGGGCGGTATAATATGTCAGTCGGCGATATGGTTGTAAGGATCGTAGGTGACAATTCCCAGTTTGATAATTCTGTGGATAAATCCGAATCTAAGTTTAGATCAATGGCCGAATCTATTGCAAAAGGATCGACTGATTTAGCTAAATCTTTAAAAAACTTGGATGGTGAAACTGCGTTATGGGGAAATTCTACTGATATATTAAAACAAAAACAGGCCGCTCTTAAAACTGAAATGAGCCGATTGATTTCCGAAGGCATTGATCCTACCGGAAAAGAAACCCAAAAATTAATGAACGATTATTATAAACTTGGAAATGAAATAATCGCATTGGAAAAAAAGCAAGTTTCATTGACTAAAAAAATGACTGATTGGAGTATGCAAGCAGGAAAAATAGGAAAAAGCCTTTCCCTATTTGTTACTGCACCTTTGTTGGGGCTTGGTGTTGCGGCGGTAAAATCTGCGGCTGATATGGAAATGCTTGAAGCATCATTTACCACGATGCTCGGAAGTGCCGAAAAAGCCAAAGTATTGATGGAAGATATAAAAGATTTGGCGGCGGTTACTCCGTTCGAGGCTTCCGGGCTTGCGGCTTCCACCAAAGTTTTATTGCAGTTTGGCGTATCGGGAAAAGAAGTAATAAATGTATTGAAAAGAATCGGCGATGTTTCCGGCGGCAATCAGGCCAGAATGAATTCTTTGGCATTGGTATACGGGCAAGTACAATCAGCCGGTAAATTGATGGGGCAGGATTTACTGCAATTGATAAATGCCGGATTCAATCCCTTAAAAGAAATATCTGATCGGACCGGCGAAAGCATGGCCTCGCTGAAAGATAAAATGTCCAAAGGCGCGATATCCTCGGATATGGTTGCTGAATCTTTCAAGTTTGTCACTTCGGAAGGCGGTCTATTTTTCAAAGGGATGGAAACCGCTTCCAAAACATTATCCGGCTTGATGTCTACGCTTTCGGATGACGTAAGTTCCACGGGAAGATCATTTGTAGAAGATTTAATGCCCGCAATAAAAAATACGGTGAAAGGTGTAAGCGAATTGGCCAAATGGATCGGTAATCTGGATTCCAATACCAAACAAAATATATTGATTATTGCCGGATTTACCGCAATATTGGGACCGGCAATAATAGGCGTAAGTAATTTGACAAGGGCCGTTATTGCATTGCAAGCAGGATTGGTGATAAATCCTATCGTTGCGGCGACGACTGCCGTAATTGCTTTGGCGGCGGCATTTGCTTTGGTTGCAAATAATATCCGTATAGCTCAGGAAAATCAAAAAGAATTGAATGCCGTATTAAAGGGCGGTACTACCGGAAATATTGCAGATGATTTCAAAATAATAAATGACAGAATAGAAGAAGTGAATGCCTCAATCGGAGCTTCTACCGGATTATTTGAAAATGAAAACGCTGAGCTTGAAAAAGAATTGGTTTTATTGAAACAAGTACGCACGGATTTGGTAGAAAAAAACAGAAACCAAATGCAAAACGCCCGTGGAAATGCCGTTATTTCTGCTGCTAATTCTGAAAAGGAACTTCTTGCTGCGAAAAAGAAACTTGATGACGAAAAGAAAGCGCTTGAAACAACAGAAAAATATAAAGATATAAGAAAAGAAGTATTGGGGATTCTTGAAGATGAAAAAACCGAGTTTCAAAAAATAGCGGAACAAATAAATATCTTATCCAAAACACCATGGGCCAAAGGATCGAAACTTGAAGCTGATAGATTAGCGGCGATAGAAGCCTTGACTCAAAAATTGAAAGATGCGAATGCCGAACAATTGGAAGATTCGATTGCGATTCACGATTCAGAACAAAAAGCAATAAATGATGAAGTGGATACCGCAATAGGAGCTATCGATAAGCGGGATGCGGCGAGGGAAAAAAGCAGATTAGGCACAATAAGCGCCGAAAATCAAATGGCGGCGTATAAACTTAAGCGGGTCAACGATGAAAAAAATCTGGATGATTCTCTTCTTGCATATAAAAAAGAAAATATGGAAAAAGAAAAGAACGCCCGCTTGTCCCTTGCCAATAATATAATTTCCATAACAAGCAATATGGTCAACCATATCGGTAATCTGATAAACGGTGAGACGGAAGACATGGGCAGAAATCTCGCTTTGATGGGGGCTGATATCGCTATGCTATTCGGCCAGGAAGGTGCGGTTGTTTCCGGCATAATTCAAGTTGGTGTACAGATATTTGATATTTTCGATGCATCCGCAAAAAAAGCCAAGGAAGCCGCAAAAAAAATAGCCTCCGATATAAAAGCAATATTGAAAGTAACTGAAGACACTAAATTAAAAATACTGGAACAGGAAATAACCAATTTAAAAAGCGGCCTTGATGATAAAATTGATTTAATTGATGAGGAAGAACGATTAGTGCTTGAATTAGCTGGATTCAAGGAAGAAACGGATCAAGAAAGAATTGCAAACAACATAGCCGACCTAAGAAAACAATTATCTACTACATTTGATCTTGAAGAACGGGCAAGAATACAGGGACTAATTGCGGAAGAAGAAGATGCCCTTGCTAGACAAATAATAATAGATAGATATGAAAAACTTCGTGCGACTGCAATAGAGGAAACCAATGCAAAAATACTGGCTTCCGAGAAAGCATTGGCCGATGCAAGAACCAGAATAGAAATAGCGGAATTAAGGGTTGACATGGCAAAAGCTCCTGCATCGGCAAGGGGAGTATATATGGATCTTATAAATCTTTTAAATGAATCATTATCAGAACCGGAAAACCTTGATCCATATACCAAAGCAGTCGATACGCTGCATTTAAGCGGAATGGAGCCATTAAAATCAGTGGGAACAAGATTAAACGTTTCCGCCATAAATGAAAGCGCCGGAGTTTCAGCATCCAAAAGATCAACTGGAATTTCCGCCGATTCAGGCGAGGGCATGATAAATCTTACTGTGCAAATAGATTCCGAACCTATATTAAGCAAGATATTCCCGGCTACAAAAAACAGATCGATATTAATAAGCGCGGGGGCAGTGGTATGAGGGTGGCGTACGATAATATAATTGACGATTTGAATGCTTCGACTTTGACGGCGTTATCCACGGCAACCGGATATAGTATTTTAGATGTCCAGGATCAGCGGTTGACTACGGTATGGAAATCGGGATCGGCTACAAGCCAAACGGTGTTGGCGGAATTGGATACTTTTCCTGAGTACCCAGATGCAAGTGCTGGAACGGTTTTATTTACTGAGTTTTCCGGGAGTGCATATTCTTTTGTTGCTACAGGCGGAACAATTGATTATACTACATATAATGGAATACTACGGCTGACGGCAAGTACGGCAGGATCATACATCAGAAAAGCTTCCGGCGTAGCATTGGCAAGCGGCCAAACTTTGATAACAAAATTGCGTTCTCCTAATGCGTTGTCAACCACCGTTTCAATTTTAGTCGGCGCGTCGGTAGTTTCTACAATTACGGGAATTGGCACTGAATTCGCTTTATTTTCTTCTTTGATTGTGGGCGGAGCATCGGCTACAACTCTGACGATATTGGGAACAAATACGGCATCAGCCGGGACGGTATTTGATGTCGATGGTTTATATTTCGGAAACGGAAATTATACTTATCAACTAGAAGATCAATCGGGCAACGGGAACAACGGCACGGTGGTCGGTGCGACTCCGGTGGCTACTCCGGCGGGGAGGGGACTAAGCGGCGATGGGGTGAGCGACATCGTAAGATTACCTGCGTCACTCAACATACCGGGAGCTTTTACTTGGGCAATATGGGTTAATACCACAATCGGCGGATATGTGATGACGAAAGACAGCGGCGGGGGTTCCAGAGGCCCGAGTATTTTTGTCAATACAAATCCAGATTTCCGGGTTTCTGTC
>Ga0209416_1000175_pt1 | contig 69795 bp, 87 predicted proteins | sample RifGroF1_FD_184001 | JGI IMG/M metagenome (GOLD analysis project Ga0209416, IMG submission 184001) | Groundwater microbial communities from Rifle, Colorado, USA - Groundwater F1 (SPAdes) (version 2) | ecosystem: Environmental > Aquatic > Deep subsurface > Groundwater | place: Rifle, Colorado... | reverse complement strand
AACTTGCCGATATTGTTCTTGACTACTCGAGGCGCAGGCGCAGGTTTGGGGGAAATGACAAGGTCGAACATCTTACCTTTGATCCTAAAATTACAGCCAAACTTGAGCTTTCCTGGTGGAGGCTTTCCAAGATTCCTGAGGGTGTGAGACTCAGAGACTATGCGATGAAACACCTTAAGGAACAATATAGTCTTTCAAAAGAGCTTGCTAAAGAGGCGGCTAAATATTTTGTTGAGGCAATTGTTGAGGAAAGAGACGAAAAATGGGAGAAGGCTGAAGAAAGAATGAAAAAATTCTATAAACTCATAAAGGGAGAAATAAAACTAGCTTTTGAGCCTAAAATAGTCGCCTCCATGGAGGTGGATTTTAATAGAAAAATGCTTAAAAAAGACAGTATGGCCTCGGCATCAGAGGCTGAAGACATCGCCTGCAAACATTTGGCTGAGGTTTATAGAATTTCAATTCTTCAGGCTACCAAAGCGGCTCATTTAAGAGTTTTGGCTGGGGTTGAGAAAAATTTAGCTCTTGCCGGAATGGGAGAAGTACATTGGGAGAGGGCAGAAGATTATCTTCAAAAGTATTATTCAGCACTCAAAGAGAGGGTGGCATAACTCCTCGGTTCACTTTGTTTACCTCTCAGGGTCGCGTGTTATTGGTAACAATAAAAAAGGCACTTGATACACTTGAACTACTTTGTTGCCTTTTGACAAAAAGGTAAGAAACTCCATATTGACATTATAGATACCTTTTGTTGCCTTTTGACAAAAAGGTAAGAAACTCCATATTGACATTATAGATACCTTTTGTTATCTTCTGACTAAGATAGATAAGTGTTAGGCAGGTGACCATATAAAAATGGATCAAAATACTAAAAAGAAAATCAGATTGGAAGATCTTCCGGATTTGCTCACCGTTCGTGAAGTGAGCGAGCTTCTCAGAGTTTCTCCTTTAACTATCAAGCGTTGGGGAAAAAGAGGAAAACTTCCCGCAATCCGCATTAACTCCAGAGGAGATAGGCGCTATAAGAAAGAAGCCGTACTTTGGTTACTAGGAATGCAATCCAAGGAAGAATAAACCCTCAATAATTACTAATTATAAATTTAAAATTACGAATAAAATTAAAAATTAGAATTTCTAAATTCGAATTTGATTTAAAATTTTAAATTCGAAATTCATCAATTAGTCCAATTTAATTTGTAAATTCCAGAAATGTGAGTACAGCGAATCCTTTTTCTTGAGTAGGCTCTCATGAGTTCCCACTTCTTTTATTCGGCCGTGTTCCATAACCACAATTTTATCTGCTCTCATAATAGTTGAAAGCCTATGGGCAACAATTATAGTGGTTTTTCCGGCACGAGCCTTCCAGAAAGCCTCCTGAATCAGCTTTTCGGATTCGCTATCAAGCTGGCTTGTAGCCTCGTCAAAAACAACAATATCGGGGTCACTTAAGATCATTCTTGCGATTGCCAATCTCTGTTTTTGGCCTCCGGAAAGCTTAACTCCGCGCTCGCCGACTTCGGTATCGTATTTTTTGGGCAAACTTTGGACAAAGTCATCAATATTGGCTATTTTTGCGGCCTCCCTGATTTCGGACAGCTTCGAGTGGTCTTTTCCATAGCCGATGTTATATGCAATGGTGTTATTGAAAAGTATCGGTTCTTGGGGAACAATTCCAATAAACCCTCTTAAAGTATCTTTTGTAAAATCCTTAATATTTATGCCGTCAATCATAATACTGCCGGATGATAAGTCGAAAAATCTCATCAGAAGTTTGACCAAACTGGTTTTCCCGGATCCGCTTCGTCCAACAAGGGCCACAGACTGACCCTGGTCAATTTTTAGGTTAATCCCATCGATTGCATTTTTAACCCTATTTTTGTATGCGAATTTGACATTATTAAACGTCACTTCGCCATGAATATGACCAGGTCTTACCTCGGAGGTATATTCTCCCTTGTTTCCTGCGGGATAAACATGGCCGACCTTTATCGGCTTTTCCGGATCTTTTACGTCAATTTGATAATCTAAAAGTTCAAAATACTTCTTAATATCGGCAAGATTGGTCGATATCTCCCTAAGTCCATAAATTAGATCAAAAAGTTTGGGAAAGAACATACTTACGTAGCTGATTATTAACACAAAATCTCCAATTCCAATGCCACCTGCCTTTATCAAATTTAAGGAAAAAGCCAGTACCAGAAAAATAGAAATGTTTACAAGGGAGCCAACGCTCATGTCGATCATTCTGTAAGTCCAAAAATGTCTCCAAAGGAACCTTTTCCAGGTTTTGAATGTGTTTTTGAGACGGTTTTGTTCCCAGCCCTCCTTGGCAAAGAGCTTCACAGTCTCATAATTTATAAGGTTGTCGGTGATAATTCCCGATATTTGGTCTTCCCATTCGTTGAATTCGTTACGTGTTTTGATGTTGTAGCCGGCCAAATATTTAGTAGCTACCAGGGTTAGCAGGAAGGAGCCTACAAATATAAGGATGAACCTGTAGTCGATTTGGATGAAAAAGTAGCCCATGACGGTAAATCCAATGACAATTTCCCACATTCTTTGGTTGAGCCGGTCATAAAGACCCCAAAAAGCATTATCTCCGCGTTTGAAAGCACTAATTAAAGCTCCGGTGCTTTTTCCGGAATGGAAGGAAAAATCCAATTCCTGAACGTACTTAAATATCGCTCTTCTAATATCAATAGATGTATCTATAGCGACAATATCACCCAAAAGATATTTGAGGTTGGCAAATATAAGACCGGCAAACTGGGTGGCAATATAGATTAGGATCAACTTATAAAGGTAGTCAAGGTTGCCATCCTGCAGGGCATTTACAAACAGCTTGAAAAAATAGGGAGTAATGAGTTCAAACACGTAGGCAAAGGTGGTGGCAATCATTGCCAGGATAAACCACCACTTATGTTTCCAAATAAACGAATAAAATCTTCTGATAATTTTTAACATTTTTATAATTTCACAAGACGCCACAAAACCCTTTTCGACAAGCTCAGAGCTATAGCCTTACGGGGTTGTTTTGGCGGCGAAACCCAATTATAAGCTCAACTTAAGTTGATATTCAAGAAGTACTTTATGCATACCAAAGATCTAGCCTTGCAGGTAGAGATTTTTAAGCCAGTTTGTGCTACAATATACATACTTTCAAAAAGTTTACTTCCATGCGAAAACTAATTGGTTTGCTATTTGCTATAGTCTTGGTATTGGCCGTGTCAGGCTCGTTGCCTGTAGTGGCTGTGACTTCCAGTCCAGTTCCGTCTCCCACACCAACCGCAACCCTAGAACCTACTCCCATTGCTCCTCCAGTTGATATTACCCAAAAAAGTATGGAATCTCTGGGTCCTTTGGAAAGACTTTTGGAAAGTCAGGAGTTAGGGTCTGTTTGGCCATTTAACCCTGTTAAATATGCCATAAGAGGGGCCATTGATGCCGGAGTTCCTGCAAATACACTAGTCCTTTTGCTTCTTCTGCCGATTGTTACTTTTGTTATAGCTTTTTCGCGTAATGTTGTGGGTATCAGAGGATTTGGTATCTTCCTACCTGCGGCTCTTTCTGTCGTGTTTGTGGCCACAGGTCCGGTTGTGGGAATTGGGCTTTTTTTGGTGATTGTTGCAGTCTCAACTCTTGTTCGTATGATACTTCGCAAACTGAAAGTAAAACTCCAATATCTCCCGAGAATGTCATTTATTTTTTGGGCAGTGGTTTTTGCTGTCTTGGGGGTATTGTTCTTAGCGCCAGTCCTAAATTTTCCGTCTCTTGCCAACGTTTCAATCTTTGCCGTACTTGTCCTGATTCTTCTGGCAGAAGAGTTTAGCCGGGTTCAGCTTGGAAAAAGTGCCAAAACGGCAGCCAACCTTACTTTTGAAACATTAATTTTGTCTTTAATTTCCTATCTTTTCCTTACACTCCATCCACTAAGGGAGTACGTGCTTCTAAGACCCGAGATTTCCTTAATCTCAGTTGCAATAGCCGACCTGGTGCTCGGAAAATACACCGGACTTAGGGTTATGGAATTTTATCGTTTTAGAAAACTTATACGAAGTTAAATATTAAAAGCTCTCACTTATGAAAGTCTCATCTATTCTTGGTCTAAATGCCCGTACTCAACTTTTTGCGTACAAGTACAATACCAAACGTGGCAAAAATATTGCTGATAGCAAGATTCAGTCAGCCAGGGTGCTTAAAAAGGCAAAAGTAGCTCGTCCTAAAATTTATAAAAAATTTATCGATCCCAGGCAAGTTATGGAATTTGACTGGAATGCCCTTCCACCCAAATTTGCCTTAAAGCCCAGCCGTGGTATGGGGGGGGAGGGAATTATAGTTGTAAAAAGAAGACTTAAAGATGGGGGATGGTTAACTACTCAAAAAGAGAGAATAAAGGTCGATGATCTCAAACTCCACACACTGGATATTTTGGAAGGAGCCTATTCGATGGGAAACGTTCCTGACGTTGCCTTTATACAGGAATATATAGGGCGTGCTAAAGTCTTCCGAAGGTGGGCATATCGCGGAACTCCTGATATACGTATTATTATTTTTAATAAAATTCCGGTGATGGCGATGCTCAGGCTTCCCACTAAAGAATCCGGTGGACGTGCCAATTTACATCAGGGGGCAATTGGGGTTGGGGTTGATATTGCTACAGGGATTACAACAAAAGCCATTTGGCATGGAGAGGAAATTGTGTTCAAACCGGGGACAGAGAGGAAGCTTCGGGGAATAAAAATACCCGGTTGGAATTTGATTTTGGAGACAGCTATCAAAGCGCAGGAGGTATCTCATTTGGGCTACTTGGGAGTAGACATTGTAATTCACCCCGAAAAAGGCCCAATGATATTGGAACTTAATGCCCAGCCAGGGCTTCAAATACAGCTTGCAAATGGAGAGGGTCTTAAAAAAAGACTTGAAAGGGTGGAAGACCTTGAAGTTACTGATGCTGAACATGGAATCAGGATTGCAAGGGCTCTTTTTGCGGGTAGGTTTGAAAATAGAAAAGCTTTAGAGGAGGGAATTAAAACAATCAAAAATGATGAAGTAATTAAAATAGTACTTCCCAACAAGCGAAGGGTTGAAGTTATGGCCAAGGTCGATACAGGAGCATGGAGAAGCTCAATAGATAAAACTTTTGCAGAGAATAATGGTCTTTTGCAAAAAGATAATATTCTTTGGACAAAAGTTTTTAAAAGCGCTTTAGGATCCGAGGAAAGGGCGGTTATTAATATTAGTTTTTACTTGGCGGGAAGACGGATTAATACAATAGCATCGGTATCAAACAGAAAAGGTTTGAAAAAGATCTTTATTATTGGACGACGTGACCTTCAGGGGTTTTTAGTTAAAGTAGACGATGTTGCAAAATAAAAATAGGCAAGAAATTATGAAAAAAATATTAATTTTAGTAGGAGTGATGGGACCTAAAAAAGAAGTTCTTGTTCAAGATATTGCCTCAAGAATTGGTAAAGATACAGATATTACTTTGGCGGAATTTTCGGATTTGTATTTTTCCATTTCGGACAAGAATATTTATGTCGAGATCGCAGGGACGCCAATTACCAATTTTGATTTGGTTTATTTCAGACGGGCAGGGGGAGGTTTTTCAATTGTTGCTGCTACACTTGCCACCTGTCTTAAAGCAAAAAACATCAAGTTTATAGATTCTTCGTGGGGTGAAATAGGGCCCTTAGGAAGTAAGTTTACGTCTTTGGTAAAACTCTGCGTAGAAGGGCTTCCGATAATTAAAAGTATCTATGTAAGGCAAAAACAAATAAATAAATATAACGAGAGGATTGTCAAAGAATTGGGTCTTCCACTGGTAGCAAAAGAGCTTTCAATGCAAAAGGGAAAAGGGGTATATAAGATAGAATCTATCCTGGATTTTGCAAAACTTCCGGCAAAATCTTCAAGCGATTCGGATAATCAGTTTCTTTTTCAAGAATATAAAAATTTGGGAGACGAATACAGACTATTGGTTTTAGGACGAAAGGTTCGTGTTTGGGAGAAAAAGATTTTAACTGTCAACGGCGAATTTCGCCACAACGTTTCTTTGGGTGCCAGAGAAGAATTTTTGGATATAGAAAAAATCCCAGATGACCTTGCGAAGATTGCAGAAGATGCGGCTATTAAGTTAAATTTACAAATAGCAGGAGTTGATGTTGCGGCAGATAAAAATACCGGTAAATACTATCTGATTGAAGTTAATAGAGGGCCGGGATTTACTTACGACACTGAAGTGTCACCCGAGATGGATGAAATTGCTAAATTTTTAAAAGAGGAAACGGAAAAATAACATTTAAATGAAACAAATTAAAATCGGGATAATGTTTTCCAAAGATTTTACAGGGAATGAACCACTTAGCCATATTGTGGTTAAGCTTCCTGTTTATAAGAGGTTTCTTGAACTTTGCCAGGCGGAAGGTTGGAAAGTATATGTCTTAACCCGCAAAACTTATGTTGGCAACGGAACTTTTAAAGGCGCTTGGCATTTTGATAATGGAAAATTCTTTAAAGTTTTAGATCCAGTCAAAATCGATTTAGTATATGACAGGTCGGGTGGGGTAATGTTACCGCCGTCTGGGGATGAAAGTTTGATTTGGGTTAACAGGAGAGACTTTAAGCTTTTAGCATGGGACAAATGGGCAGCCTTCAATATCATTGGTGAATACATGCCACAAACTTTTATTATTGAGGACAGAAAGAAGCTGTCAAAAATTCTCACTCAAATTAAAAGCGATTGTGTAGTTCTTAAGCCACTTAACGGACTCAAAGGAATCGGAATTTTTATCGGACCAAAAAAAGAAGCACTGAATTTTAAATTTAACGAAAGGTACAACCGTTATATTGCTCAGGGGTTTGTAGACACGGGAAGTGGAATCCCCGGCATTACTTTGGGGCTACATGACCTCCGAATTGTGATAGTAAATGGCAAACCGGTATGGTGTCATGTTAGAGTTCCGGCTGATGGAAGTCTTTTGGCAAACGCTGCACAGGGGGGAAATATTACAGAAATAGATTACGATAAAATTCCGGAATCTATCAAAAAAATTGTTGGTAATATTACAACATTTTTTTCATGGAAATATGATAACCCAATTTATAGTTTGGATTTTGGGGTTGGAAAAAACGGCAAACCCTACATTTTTGAAATAAATGACCAAATGGGTTTTCCAAAATGGGAGATGGATAAAAAAGATATGTTTTTACAGGAACTTGTAGAGAATTTTAAGACAAAGCTTCAAAGGAGCTAAAAAAACTCCATCATTTAAATTCCGTACAATTGGTTTTAGTTGTATATATCGAGATAATTTTTTATTCTAAAGACAACGACAATCTTTAAGTTTTTATACTCCTAATAAAATACGAAGATACATTTCTTACTCAACAAAAAATCCCGCCTTTTTGGCGGGACCTTTTGTTGTAGGAACTTATAGTTCCTCAGCTTTCACTGTAGAACTATCAATAACCTCAAATTAATTAAAGTTATTTAAGTTCCACTTTTGCTCCTGCTGCTGTAAGTTTGTCGGAAGCTGCTTTAGCGTCTTCTGCTTTAGCGTCTTTCAAAACTTCGGCCGGAACAGTGTCAGTCATTCCTTTGGCGTCCATTAAGGTTAGGTTGGGATTGATTTCCCTTAAAGCCTTAATAACTGCAATTTTATTTGCACCGGAGTCGGTCATGACGACTGTTTTATTAGCACTTCCGGTATCTTCTGCTGGAGCTTCTCCTGCGGCTGCTGGGGCTGCTGCTGCAACCGGAAGCGCTGCGGAAACACCAAGCTTGTCTTGCAAAGCTGTGACTAATTCGGAAAGTTCCAAAACAGAAAGTTTAGAAACTTCCTCCACAATCTTTTCAACTTTTTCTGATACTTTTTTAGATTCTTCTGCCATTTAATGATTCACCTCCGATCCCTATTTTTTACTGGCTGTGTCTAACACATAAACCAGTTTCTGCAAATTTGCATTCAATGTACCAACCAAGCCATATTCCACACCCATTAAAGTACCAAGGAACTGACCAAGAAGTGCATCGCGTCCTGGAAGAAGCGAGATTTGAGAGAGAGATTGAGAATCCTGGAATAATCCTTCAACAATACCGATTTTAAATTTCGGAACTGATTCGCCGGCTGCGCTGACAAATTCTTTAGCAAATTTTCCTAAAACTTGAATTGGGGCAACAGGATCGTCGGTTGCAATAATAAGAGCGGTTTGACCGGAAAGAATTTCGCCGGTTAGATTTTTATTGTCAAATCCTGCCGCATCGCCGGCACGGGAGAGGAGCGTGTTTTTAACAACAACCATTTTTCCACCAACTTTAGCCAGTCTTCTTTTAAGTTCTTGTTGGGGTTTAACGGCAAGTCCTGCGTAATTGACAAGGATTACCGACTTGGCGTCTTTTAGCTCAACTTTTAAATTGTCTACAAATACTATCTTTTCCAATTTTTTCATATTTTTATATTTTGTCCAAAAAAAATCGCGCACGAGGCGCGAAAATCGCTTTTGCCTCGGTATGACTTATGCCAAGTTTTGCCTGGAGCATACTTTCTTAGGACAGAGGTATTATCTAATTTTTGAAGCGCAAAGTCAACTGGGATTATCGATTTGACTCTTTTTTAATTTTTCAATTCTTCTTTGGGCATCCAATTTTTCCTGTAGTCTAGTTGGGTTTAGTTTAGCCACATCAAACTCTCTCTGAATTGAGTCGGGAGTTTCCAGCACCTTGGTGGTTAAAATCGGTTTTTGGAGCAATTGATTAAAGGCTCTTTCCGTCGATTCTTCTGTCATTTGGTTATAGTTTATCAAAAAACCAAAATTCATCAAATCCCAAAAGTTATACCTTAACTTTCACTGATGGGCCCATTGTGGCTTTGATGTATGCTTTTTCGATTTGTTTTGTACCTCCAAAAGCCTTAAGAATAGCTTCAAGATTTTCAACCAACTCTGAATCCGCCTGAATTGTTTTGCCGACTACAGTGTGTACAAGGGGGGCTTCTCTTTCTGTTTTTAACGTAACCGTTGCAGTTGAAAACGACTTAACCTTTTTGGGATCGTTTATTAAAGTTCCATTTTTGGGATTTGGCATAAGGCCTTTAGGTCCTAAAAGTTTTGCGAATGGGACAAGTTTTGGCATCATATCGGGGGTTGCTACTAAAATATCAAAATCAATTTTTCCAGCTTGCAATTTAGTAACAGTGGCATCTGATGCCACTTCGACTTTCTTAACCCGGCCCGCCTGATGGGGAAGAGTAATCTGGATGGATGTTCCCGTCTTTTTGACAACAAGGTGTAGTTCCATTGTTCCGTCAAATTTTGAATAAGAAGTTTCCTTTACGAGTTTGACTGCTTCAGAAACTTTGTACAATTTTTCATGATCAAATTTAGCTTTAGACTGCCTGTATTTTTTACCCCTTATGCGTTCAATCTTTTTTGATTTTTTAGTGGCTTCGGTTTTTTGAGCTCCTTCTTCAATAATTGGGGACTCTTCGCCGGGCGCTGCCTCAACCACTTTGACTCTTTGACCACCTTTAAGTCCGGCCAAATGAACCTTTTCTTGTTCTTTTTCTTTCTTTTTATTGGAGTCTTCTCCGACAAACGCTGTTTTCATTTTTCCCATATTATTTATATAATCCTTCGGCTACTGCCTCAGGATCTCGCTTTCCTACGAAAGCTCGACTTTCACTCCCATACTTCTTGCTGTTCCTTCAACAATTCTGGCTGCCGCTTCAACGTCGGTTGTATTTAAATCAACCATTTTTTCCTCAGCAATTTTTTTGACCTGCTCGTGAGTTATTGTTCCTACTGGTTCTCTCGGGGTTTTACCGCTTCCTTTTTCAATTCCCAAAGCCTTTTTAATCATGTCGGAAACAGGGGCTTTCTTGATTATAAAATCGAATGATCTGTCTTCGTAAATAGTGATGACCGCGGGGACAACTTGTCCTTTCATGTCTTTTGTTTTGTCGTTGTACTGTTTGACAAAATCCATGATGGCAACTCCGTGCTGCCCAAGAGCTGTTCCTACGGGAGGAGCAGGGGTAGCCTCAGCCGCCTTAAGATTGATTTTAACTACTGTTTTGATCTTTTTTGCCATTTTAACTTAGTTGGAAAGACACAGGGAAACCGGTTATGAAGTTTCGACCTGGTGGTCTACCTCAGATTTAACCGAGGTAAGGGCATTGTATCATTGGAAAGTTGCGGAGTAAAGTAGAATTATTGTAATATATACGTATGTCAGAAGACGCCAGTGAAAAAGTTGATTGGATAATACCAGTCGCTAAGGATGTACCAATAGGAAGTGTTTCTTCATCTAAGCTGTCTAAGGCGGCTGAGCAACACGGAGTAAGACTTGATATCAAAACCGGAAAAGACGGAAAAATCGTAGCAGATATTTACCAAGAGGTTGTTGAAGGTATGCCTGCTCCGAGAAAAAACCCAACAAAACCTTAAGTGTGTCGTTTTCCGCCAAGAAGTTCTCCTGTAACTCTCACACCTTCTTCCCTTTTATAAACTCTTCCTTCCGGCGGATCTCGGCTTACTGTACGATGGAATCTAGCACCTTTAATTCGGAAAGGTGTATCTTTATCCTCCAGCCCCTGAACAGTGAACAGATCATTTTTGTAGGATTTTGTCTGCGCAATGCCAACTACTTGATAATGGGTGTCTTTCCAAATAACAACGTCAAGAACTGTAGGATAATCTGGAGAATCGGATCCCTCTTTTTTATTTAAATTTTCAGACATTAAACTTTCTGAATTTGTAGAAAATCAAGCTCAACCGGTGTTTCGCGGCCGAAAATTGAAACCAAAACTTTGACTTTACCTTTTTCCTCATCAATTTCATGGATTGTTCCAAGAAAATCCGAAAAAGGACCGTCGACGATTTTAATAGCCTCACCAACACTAAATTTAGTCTTAAATCTGGGAGCGGGAGAGCTAATAAATTTCTGGATGTTTGCAACTTCAGCATCGGAAAGAGGGGTGGGTTTATTTCCTGCTCCTACAAATCCTGTAATTCCGGCAGTTGTCCTGACGGCAAGCCAAGTCGGATCATCCAAAATCATCTTTACAAGAAGATATCCCGGAAAGATTTTTTCCTTGATGGTTGCTTTTTTACCACTTCTGATAATAACTCTGTCTTGTGTCGGAACCAACATTTCAAAAACCCTACCTTCCAGGTTCATGGTTTCAACTCTCTGGCGGAGGGTGTCCATGACACGTACCTCATGGCCCGAAGAGGTATGAACCACATACCACTTTGCTTTAGGATCGGTTGTTTGGGCAAGGATCATGTGGCCCTGGATCTTTTTATGTCCGATACCTCTTTCTGCTACTCCTGCAACTGTTTCTTGCTGTTTTGTGTCTTCGTTCATAGTTATGTTTATTTAGTCAATATTCTTGTCAAAACTGTTGTGAACAAATAATCGAGTCCTCCTACGTAAAATCCAACAATTACCGAAACCAAAAGGACGATACTCGTAAGTCTGACGACTTCATTTTTCTTTGGCCAGGTAACTTTGGAAAGTTCACTTCTTACTTCTGAAAAGAAAGTAACGACCGATTTCATCTAGATGTGAATTGTATCAAATTATTCTGAAGCGCACAAGATAGATTGCCTCTCGGTGTATAATTGGCCATGGGAGCTGAAAGTGAGAAAAGACCCATCCGATTTGAGGATGAAAAGAAGCCTAAGTTTAAAATTGCCGAGGGTTCGTGGGAATCTGTTTTGGTTGGACTGAAGGGTGAGTACCCGGAAAGTGTATTTGGTGTTGCAGATATGGATTATTGGGAGGAAATTGAAGAGAAGGCGACGATGGGTCTGAAGAAAGCCTGTTTTCAGTATTTTCTGGCCGGGGTAGGGCACGTAACATTAGCCGGAAGGGTAGTAAACAGCAATCCGGCAATAAGGGTTAAAATCAGTCTTGGTGAAATGTCTACAGGAGAACGGAATGAATTAGTAGACAGGTTTGCCACTTTTTTGTATGACAGGTATCCCAGAAAGTATAGGGAACGGATCAAAAAATGAATCTTCCGGATTTTTCCTTCGAAAAGACAGTCTCTAAAAAAGGATACAGAATTATTGCCGGCATAGATGAGGTTGGAAGAGGTTGTTTTGCGGGACCGGTGGTCGCGGCGGCTGTCGCTTTCGCTCCAAATTCGAAATTCAAATTTCTAATTTCTAATAAATTTCCCAATAAAAAAATAATTATTAATGATTCTAAAAAATTGGCTCCGAAACAGAGGGAACTGGCTTCGTTCTGGATAAAAAGGAATGCACTTTGCTATGGAATCGGGTGGGCGAGTGTTGCTCAAATTAATAAATTTGGAATCAAAAAAGCCAGTGAGATAGCTTTTAGGAAAGCGATAAAAAACTGCGGGATCGAGATAAATTATATTTTAATTGATGCTTTTTACGTTCCTTATGTAAGAGGGTTGCGCCGAAAGAATCAAAAACCGATTATAAAAGGGGATACTAAATCAATTTCAATTGCTGCGGCCTCAATCATAGCCAAAGTTTACCGCGATGAGCTTATGACCAAGCTGTCTAAAAATCGTAAATACAAAAAATACGGGTGGGATAAAAATAAAGGCTACGGCACGCTTATTCACAGAAATGCTATCCAAAAATACGGACTGACCAGATTGCACAGAAAGAAATTTGTGGAAAGCTATTTTAATAACTCCTCTTTTTCTCAAGCTCGATAGAGTGGGCGATGCGATACTTGGCCTCTTTTCTTCTTTCAGCCGGTTTTTTGTAGTGTTCGCGGTCGCGATACTCCTGCATAACACCCTCGACTATGGTTTTTTTACGAAAGCGGGCAATAAGTTTGTCATCGCTTTCTCCTTTTTTCTTTTTAATAATAAACATATTTTGAATATATCCCCGCTTATGCGGTAAACATAAATTTAAATCGCCTCCTTCCTGGTGATACTAGCTTGTAATTTTAACATATGTTATGATTTCTTGTAATGTCTAAAAAAGTGGCACTAATTACAGGAATTACCGGCCAGGACGGGAGTTACCTCGCAGAACTTCTTCTTAAGAAAGATTATGTTGTTACAGGGATTGTGAGAAAAACCAGTAATATGGCTTATGCCAACATTTCCCATATTCAAGAAGAGTTAAATTTGATTCAGGCGGATTTACTGGACCCGATTTCAATTCGTGAGGCGTTGCAAAAATCTAAACCCGATGAAGTTTATAATCTGGCGTCTCAAAGTCACCCCGCGGAAAGCTTCAGACAACCGATTCATACAGCAGAGATTACCGCAATTGGTGCCCACAGAGTGTTGGACGCAACTCTGGATGTTGTTCCAAAATCAAGATTCTATCAAGCCAGCAGCAGCGAAATGTTCGGGTGGGTGAGAGAAATTCCTCAAAACGAAGAGACACCATTTAATCCGGCCAATCCCTATGCGGCTTCAAAGCTTTATGCTCATGCCATGACCAAAATATATAGGGAAAGCTATAAAATGTTCGCTTCAAACGGAATTTTATTTAATCACGAATCTCCCCGAAGACACCTTGGTTTTGTAACCCAAAAAGTGACATACGCTGCAGCCTGCGCAAAACTTGGAATTAAAAGTTCTGAACATCTCAATGAAGAAGGTGAGCCGATTGTCAAAAACGGAAAAGTGGCTCTTGGAAATCTCCAGGCAAAACGCGATTGGGGATTTGCCGGAGATTATGTTGAAGCCATGTGGCTTATACTGCAGCAGGACAAACCGGACGATTTCGTAATCGGAACCGGGGAAACCCACACAATTCAGGAACTTTGTGAGGAATCATATAGCTATGTGGGACTTAACTGGAAAGATCATGTTGTAGTTGATGATAGATTTATTCGTCCGACAGAAACGGGGCCATTGGTTGGTGACCCGACAAAGGCAAAGAAAGTGTTGGGTTGGACTCCGAAAACGACTTTTAAAGAACTGGTTCACTTGATGGTTAATGCACAAATTGCAAGATTAAAGTAATTCCATCTTCTTAATTATTTCTGATGTGGAGGGGGATTTAATTTTTGATATTTCAACAACTTTGGCTCCGGCTATTTTTGCCTGTTCCTGCTTTTTGTTAAGAATTGGATCGCTTTTTGTTACTGCAATTATTGCAGGACGGGTTTTAACTATAAGTTTTAAATAATCCCTATCCGTCATTTTATCTTTTAAGATTATTACTTGATCAACAAACTTTAGTGATTTAAGAATTTCCTTTCTTTGTTTTTGTGAATGGATGGGCCGCCCTTCACCCTTTAGTACCCTTATTCTTTTATCCGATTCTATGGCAACAACCAAGTAATCTCCTAAAGATTTTGCCTTTTTCAAAAAATAGATATGTCCGTAGTGGAGGATATCAAAACACCCGCCGGTCAAAATTACTTTAATTTTTGATTTTGTCATATGTGTCCACAGCGAATTTTACGGCCAAATCAACGGTCTCATCAAGTCTGCTGTCAAGATTTTCTATAAGGGTGGCTTTCTTTTGAAGTATATCCAAATAAATTTGATCTTGATCGTCACGGACTTTGTATTCTGCCGGGTCATATTTATCAAGATCTCTTATTTTTCTTCTTTCGGTAATAACTTCCTTTGGTGCAGTTACAAAAAGCACAATTGTATGATCCTGAAGCAGGTGTACCTTTTCAGGAAAAATTCTTTGGAAAAATTTACCCGAAGCAACTTCAGCCGCGCGGGAAGGGTCAATTCTCCAAACTAAATTTTCACCGGCCAGAAGCCTCTCAATCTCGATCTTAGGAGTTGCTTTATTTGATGTTCCATATTTTGTGATTGGTTCAACAAGTTCGTCATCCTTGGCCATTTTTTGAAGTTGAGCACTACTTACAAAATGATATTGAATTCCGTCTGTCTCGCCGGGTCGGGGAGGACGGTCCGTACAAGTAACCACTTTTTTAAGGTTAAATTTTTGGACAAGGGGATTTTTCAAAAATTCATCCATGACAGAATCCTTTCCGGCGCCGGATGCGCCAGTAAATATGATTAATACCCCGATTTCCACAACAAGATTATACACCAGCTTCTATTTTTTCTTTTTACTATTTGTTAATATATATTTATGCCCACTGCCAAAAACGAAGACGAAGCGCAAGTAAAAAAAACCTCCTCAAAAGAAAAGATTAAACTTAATATCGACAAAGAAACACTTAAAAAGTTCAGACTTGTGGTAGTGGCCTACTCAAGCGTTCAAAGAGAACATTTTGCTACAAAGGACGCCTATGAAGCCGAGATTGAAGTGGAAGAGAGAGCCATTGAAGTTTCCGAAGAAATTAGAAAATTAGGTGTTCCGGTCAGGACTCTTCCCGGAGATCAATACTTTTATACAAATCTGCTGGTAGATAAGCCCGACTTGGTTGTTAATCTTGTTGACACACTTAAAGGGCGGGATCAGTTGCAGCCTTCAGTACCTGCCGCTCTTGAGTTGGCAAATATTCCCTATACAGGCGCAGGAATGGAGGGGCTTATCATTGGGAATAACAGAAATCTCACAAAAAGACTTCTTATGGCTTACGACATTCCAACACCTCCATTCCAGTTTATTAGACGTGCCGGAACCAATATCGATGAAGATTTAGGGGTTCCTCTGATAGTGAAACTTAACGAGGGCGGGGGAAGCGTGGGAATTAATAACAACGCAGTCAAAGAAACCGAAAGAGCTGCAAAACTTAGGGCAAATAATATGATTTCCACATATCATTTCCCTGTAATTGTTGAGAAGTTTGTGGATGGTCCGGAAGTAACGGTTGTTGTTTTTGACGATGGAGTGAAACGCCACGTCTTTATGGCTCAGAAAAAGTTTGGCATAAAGCCGGATGGTAAGCATGAATTTACGAGTATTGAGTCATATAACAGTTGGAAAGCTTATAAATATCTCCCGGTAGACGAAAATAATAAGTTTGAGATTACAAAACTTGCAGTTAGGGCTTTTGGAGGGCTTCAACATAAAGATTATGCTAAATTTGATGTACGGGTTGATGCTGACACAGGAATCCCATATTTTACGGATAGCAATCCCAATACAGCCTTTGGGCCGGATAGGGGTCTTCCTATGACGGAGGTTTTGGCTATGAATGGGGTTGAGTTCTCCGACGTCTTGGCCAGTCTGCTTTCAAAATACGCCAAAAATCTTTCTTAGCATACACCTGGACAAATCCCAGTTTGAGTCGTAAAATAGACCGATTATGGAACTCGAGAAAAACATTAAAACCAGGAAATTGCTTCAAAGGCTTCTTAAGCTTGAGGACAATGTTGTTGGCAAGCCTTTTCCGGGCATGAAGCGTGTCAGGCAAATTTCCAGCTATCACTGTGGCCCGGCCGTTATTGTGGAATTGTTTTCATTTTTGGGAAAAAATATTTCGCAAATTGCAATTGTTAGGTCTTTGAGAGCCAAAAACAAAATCAGACAGTTGGGTCTTACCATTCACGACCTGGCTCGTGCCACCAATATCCTGGGTAAAAAGGAGGTTGTCTTTTGGTGGAAACACCGATCTGCAATCAATGACATCTCTTTGGCTATAAATAAATATGGCTATCCGGTTGGGGTGGAATGGCAAGGCGTCTTTTACGAAGATGAAGATGAAGACAATGGGCATTATGCGGTTATTACTAAAGTTGATAAGAAAGCCAATTATTTGAGGATTTGTGACTCCTATTCCGATTTTGCCGGAGTGGACAGAAGATTTCGAATCAAAGATTTTGAGAAAAGATGGTGGGATGTAAACGAAGTAAAAATCTCAGGAAGGACGAAAACAAGAAAAATTAAGGATATAAGAATGATGTTTGTGATTACTCCAAAGGGCGAAACCTGGCCCAAAAAACTTCATATGGTCAAAGCTTTATAAAACTGTTAGATTATTCTTTAGTATACTAAATGAACGTTGCTCTCACTTATAATGTCAAGAGAAATAAACCTTCAGTTGGTTTAGAAAAGCAGATTGATATTGAGTTTGATACTCCCCAAGTCACCCAGGCGGAAAAAGAGGCAATTGAAAGTTTTGGTCACAAAGCTTTTCTGGTGGAGGCCGACGAGAATGCTTTTCTAAAATTAAAAAAGTTAAAAGGAAAAATTGATATTGTTTTTAATGTAGCCGAAGGCCTTTGGGGGGAAGCTCGGGAAACCCAAATTCCTATGATTTGTGAGATTTTAAGAATTCCTTATACCCATTCAGGTCCGACTACACACACAATTTCTCTCGATAAGTCTTTTACGAAATTGGTTTTACATGGGGCCAATGGAATAAATGTTCCCGATTCCCGTGTAGTTAGGGGTAGGGATTATATTATTCCGGATAGTTTAAAATTTCCTCTAATAATAAAGCCGAACTCTGAGGGATCCAGTAAGGGGGTAATGGATAAAAATGTGGTCAGAAACAGAAAAGATCTGAAAAGTAGAATTGAAGTAACATCCGAAAATTTTGCCAAGGAAGTTTTGGTTGAGGAGTATATAGAAGGCCGGGAATTTACAGTCGCAATTATTGGTAATGGAAACCCCAGAGTTTTACCGATTATTGAACAGAAGTTCGATTTCTTACCCAAGGGGATGAATAAAATTGCCAGTTTTGAACTTAAATGGCAATATGAAGATTCTTTGAGAGATTTGCACGACGCTTATGATTGTCCGGCGAAGATAGATAAAAAACTTGAGGAGGAAATAGAGAATACATCGAGAGAGATATTCAAGCTTTTAGACGTTCGGGACTGTGCCAGAATTGATTATAGGTTAGATCAAAATGGCAAGCTTTTCTTTTTGGAGATAAACACGCTTCCGGGAATTAATCCAAGTCCTGACGAAATTTCCTATTTTCCTATCGCGGCAAGAACTGCAGGAATGAGCTTTACAGAAATGGTGGGGGAGATTTTGAATCTTGCGTGTGAAAGATATGGAATTAAGTTCGACAGATCCTAGTATATAAACTTCAAATGGCAGGCTTTAGTATCCCAGCTTCGGACAATTTAGCACAAAGTAAGCTCGTTTGAAATAGATAGAATTAACCAGTTTCTTAACCCTCAACCAGCAATTGCTTTCAACATATTAAAAAGTTAAAATTCCGTTATGGCTGAAAGACTTGCTGAAAGGATAAACGAAATTGCTTCAGAATATCCAACTTCGCCCGTTGCACCAGAATTTATAAGTAGAACCAAAGAAGGTGAATTAACTAGAGATGAAAATCCATATTCCCATTTTTGTGTTTATTTTGCGGGTTTTGACCGCGAAGCAGGAAAAGTCTTTATTGGCCATCATAAGAAATCAGGATTGTGGCTTTTTAATGGTGGGCATATAGACAAGGGAGAAACACCCGAAGAAGCCTTAGAAAGGGAGATGGGTGAAGAATGGGGCGTAAAAATTGATTTACAAAGTATTGGTAAGCCAAAATTGCTGACAATAACTCCAATTCAACATCCAACAATAAAATGTAAGCGACATTTTGATATTTGGTATTTTATTCCTCTCTCAGAGATAGATTTTAAGCCTGACCAAGCCTTATTAGATACGGAGTTTTATACAACCGACTGGAAAGGTATAGAAGATGCTAAAGCTTTGATTATCGACATGGCTACTCTTAAAGGAATCTCAGAATTTGAAAAGATTTTTAGTAAGAAATAACTTCAATGTTCAATTCCTCTCAGGGTTTAGGATGGTCTGATATAGTTTTTTGAGGCTAAATAATTTACAGGAAGTCGTAAATGATGTTAGAACTTATTACGCTCTTCTTCAAGAGCCTTGTTATATTCCAGTACTTTTATGATTCTTACCGCGACTTCTTTGTTGTGCTTCAAAAACACTTGTGCATATCGATAACGCGATTTCCATTTCGGATGATTGGGGTCTAATATTATCCCAGTCAATATCTTTTATTGGCGCAAAATTTGCTAAAAATTTCATTATTTTTATTTCACCTGGATCATTTTCATTATCATAAAATACCCAAAAATCATAGCCTGGGTGATCGAGGTATACAGAAGTGATATTTGTTCCAAACTTAGTCAGGACATACTCATTCTTGGTTTTTGGCTTATACACCTCTAAATATACGGTTTCTTGTCCCTTATCTTTTATTCCCGAGGTTCCCAGTTCGATAAAAGCGCCACCAACTAGGGGAATTTTCAAAGGTTTACCTAACTCCATATTATTCTCACTTAAAGTTGCGGGTAAGAGATCTCTTTCATCCCATATGCCTTGGACGACGGAATAGATCTTGCTCATTTGTCGATCACTTATCTTGGGAGGTTCTTCTACCTCTATCGTGTTTTCACCCTCGCTCATTTGGCAGGGGCGGAGGGAATTGAACCCCCATTAACGGTTTTGGAGACCGCTGTTCTGCCGTTTAACTACGCCCCTTTATCGACAACTATTAATTTTACCTTATGTAGCTTGTGAGGGCAAAGGAAGGAAAAATAAAGGGCGTTTCTACACAAAAATTTCTTGTATAAAAACGCCCAAATAAATGGTGCCTAGAATTTATTTTTCGGCAGATAGTTCTGCTATAAATTTCTTCTGGGCTTCTGAAACAAACCTACAAATTGGGTCATAATCAACATTCGAATTTTTGTATGCATTACAAATATCATTGCGAATGTCATCAAATAACCGACTAATCAGGTTGACCAAACTTTCATTTGGCTTGTTGTTGCCTTGACTGGAAAAGGGATGCCCATTTCTGGTAACTGTGATTTTGGCTGACCAGTCCCAAAGGGTGATTGACTGACGTCCCTTGACTGCTTCAATATATATCTCGACCTTACTTTCCTTTCCGCCAGCCCGATTTTCCAAAATGCCTTTTTCTGACAAACTTTTCCGTGACATTTCCTTTTCCTCCTCAATGTGTAAGTGCGAATTTTTTCACCGCAATTGGTGAATGGGGGAATGATATCCCAAACAGCTTCGAAAGTCAATTAACTATAAGGTATGTAAGGATTTTTGGATTAAGTAGCTTTAATGGTATACAATGTGTCCCAAACGAATGGCAAACATTGAATTACAATCACAGTCACAAATTAATTATGAGTTGGTAGGAAAAAAGCTATTATCGGGAGAGGTTATGAATGATGTGGAGAAAAATTCTGTTTTTGGAATCGCAACAAAATTTGCCTCAGATTTAGTTGATGATAAGGCAGACTCTCTACGCGGACTATCGCAACAAAGCCAAGATGTGAGAGATCACATGAATGTGATAGTGCTGGACAGATTGGTTTCTTTATATCAGAGCGGTTCTACTGTAATGTTTGAAAATCTGAAAAAGACGGTATGTGATTCACTTTTAATTAAAAAAAATAGATTGTCCGATGAAAGGCTATACGCTTTTCTAAGCTCCAGCCTTGACCAATACTTTGGAAATGAAATAAGCAGCGAAGTCAAAAAGGGTATGGACTTCATCCGTGAAACAGTTGAGCTCATTGTTCCCACTAAAATCTGACGGTTGTCAATTACTTTAGTTTTGAAGATTCCTTGTGAATCTGAACTTTCCTGCAATTGTGACAGTATTTCTTCAGTTCAAGTTTTGAGTCTTTTTTTCCTTTTAACTCCATATTAACTTTGTTTCTTTCTGTAATATAATTTTGGTTTTTGCAAACAGAACAAATCAAAGCCACAATTTCTCTAGCACCTTTTTTAGCCATGGGGATATTCTAGCAAATTATATGTGAATAGTGAATAGTGAATAGTAATTTGAGCCTGAGGTGAGGATTGAACTCACGACCCCGTACTTACCAAGTACGTGCTCTACCACTGAGCTACCCAGGCGAGTCACCGAACCTGGGTAGAGAAAGTGGCAAGATTTTCTTACCACTGAGCTACCCAGGCAAATAAAACAAGTGCTGAGGTCAGGATTCGAACCTGAGTAGCCCTTTCGGACGCGAGATTTACAGTCTCGTGCGTTTGACCGCTCCGCCACCTCAGCGCTGAGCCGACGAGAGGATTCGAACCTCTGACTTGCTGTTTACAAAACAGCTACTCTACCACTGAGTTACGCCGGCAAGCGTATATCCGGCGTAACATTGTTTTTCTCAGTGGCCAAGCTATTGCTTACCACTGAGTTACGCCGGCGCTAATGAATTATATCAATAAATGAAGCTATTTACGAGGAAAAAAGACCCTGCCTCAAAAAGTCCGGCTGCATTCCTGGATAAACCAGGTGGGTAAGCTGCCTTCCTCAGCATGAAAGCTTTGGTTGGACTCCGCTTTCCCAAAGCACTTTTATTTGATCAGGAAATTTAAACCGAACACTTTTCGACAGGGTCCACATTAATTATATCAGAGGTGCACAAGTCAGATGGATGAGAACCCGGGAATAAGAAGTTTGAGAAAAATATTAATTACGGGACTAATAACAAGTGTAGCCAAGGAACTCCCACCGAAAATGGGAAAGATTAAAGCCAGGATCAGAATCATTCCAAACTTGTCCAAAAAATCACCAAAAGCCTTGGCCTGTTTATTGGGAAGAAGGCCGGTGAGGATCTTAGTGCCGTCAAGGGGACCAATCGGGATTAGGTTGAAGATTGCAAGAACAATATTGAATTCGATAACGTAGAAAAACATTGCAAAAATGTTTGTGTTGGGAAAGACCGTTAAAATGATTCTCAAGAATATGGATAAAACAAGTGCGAAAGAAATGTTCGCAAGAGGTCCTGCAAGAGAGATAAGTGCCAGATCTTTTTTTGGATGCTGAAGATTGTACGGATCGACGGGTACCGGTTTTGCCCAACCGAAAAGAAAAGGTGAGCGGAGTATCAAAAGAGTCAGGGGAAGGATAATACTGCCAACAATATCGATATGAGAAATTGGGTTAAGAGTAAGGCGTCCCATGATTCTTGCAGTTGGGTCTCCCAACCTTTCAGCCACAAGTCCGTGGGCGACTTCATGCAAAATAATTGCCAGGGCAAAACCCATAATTCCGATTATTAGTATTAGGATATCCATTGCGGTTTAAAGTAGTTAATAGTATAATCTACGGAAGCTAAAAATAAAAATATGGCATATATTTGCGACAATTGCGGAAAAGGAACAGTCCATGGCCGTCAGAGCACACACGGCAGAGGCGTTGCTGGAAAAAGATGGAAGAAAAGAGCACAGAAGACACCTCGATTATTTAAGCCCAATCTCCAAAAGATTGCTGTGGTAGTTGCCGGCAAAAAAACTCAAATGAAGCTTTGTGCAAGCTGTATTTCCAAGTTCAGAAAGATCGGAAAAATTAAAAAACCTCAAGCAGCTTCCTCAAAAGCTGCCTCTTTGTAAGCAAAGCTTGGCCCTGCTCAGCAGAATCGCATCGCATTGTAACCTTCTTTAAATTGTTTCCAGGTTACAGGCTCTTTGCCTTCCAGTTGAACTTCGTCCAGAACCAGTTTTTCGTCTTCAAGATGTACTTTTAATATTTTTAATCTCTTATTCTTTTCATCCGTGGTTGATAAACGGATAAATGTCCAAGCTCCCGGCCAGGGGTACATGGCTCTTACTAACTTTTCAATCTCAGCCGGAGTTTTTTTATCTATGTTGAAAAAGCCATCCTCCTTTTTCATAATTTTTGTGAATGTCGCCTCTTTGTCGTTCTGTGCCTTTAAATTAATTTTACCCCGGATGTAAGGTTCCAGTAGCTCAACTAAAACGTCAGCCGATTTTTCAAATAGGCGATTTCTTAAAGTTTCCGCGGTATCGTCTGTAAGTATTTCTTCTTTTGATTGAGAGATAATTGGTCCATGATCCATTTTTTCATCCATTTTAATAATTGAAACACCTGTAATTTCATCCCCATTGGCAATGGCAGCGGGAACCGGAGAGGCACCTCTGTATTTTGGCAAAAGAGAGGGGTGAATTACTAAAATTCCTTGGGAAAAAAGATCGATGACATCTTTTTTGATAATTTCCCCATATGATGCCAGTATTCCCAGGTTAGCGTCAGGGGGACTATCAATCAGATCATTCGCAGAATAATAAATTGGAATTTTATGCTCATGCGCCCATTTATCGATGGGAGAATATGCAAGAATTTGCTTTCTGCCGATGGGCTTTGGTGGCTGAGTTACAACGGCAGTTATGGGAGATTTTCCCGGCCCGGTCACAAATTTTTTGTGAATCGCAGTCAAAATCGGCAGAACGTAAACTGGTGTACCAAAGAAAACTATTTTCATATATTTATATATCCCTTCGGCCGTTGCCTCAGGATTTCGCTTTCCTACGAAAGCTCAATCTCCTCCCATTCATCACCCTCAACTTTGTAGAGAGGTTTCCCCTCGCTTAAAAGATGGTCTATAAAAAGAATTCCCTCAAGGTGGTCAATTTCATGCATAATTATTTGGGCGTGGAAACCCTCAAAAGTTTCCGTTAATGTTTTTCCTTTTTCGTCTAAATATTTAATTGTTACTTTAGCAGCACGTTTTAAAGGACCGTAGTAATAGGGAAGTGAAAGACATCCTTCAAGGATTTCTTTCTTGCTCTGCCTGGCTTTAGCGGAGTGGGATTGGCTTCCTACTTTTACGATTTCCGGATTAATGACAACTTTTTCAAAATCTTTATATTTAGCCACAAAAATCCTTAAATTTTTTCCTATTTGGGGGGCGGCAAGTCCGACACCTTCCGGGTCTTTTTGTATACTCAGCGTATCTCTAAGGTCTTTTATAAGATCCTTAATCTTTTTATCGATCTTAGGAACCGGTCTAGATTTCTTTCGCAAAATAGGGTTATTTGAGAGGACAATTTTTCTAATCATACCCGAATTATATCAAAAAATCGGCCAATCTGGAAGAAAAGCTTTAATTAATACTTTCCAGATATTGTTTTGACATGGAGTCTGTGGGGTCTATATTTGTCAGTATATATTCAAGTTGGGTTCTTGCTTCTGAGTTTTCCTTTGCGTCAATGAGGAGAATGGCATAAGCAAGTCTGGCATCCTTATAATTTGATTTTAACTCAACAGTCTCCTTGAGGGTTTGAAGCGCTAAATCATTTTGTCCGATTCTGGAATAAATTAAACCTAAGTTGTAGCGGATTTTAGCATCAGTTGGCGCCTGCATGGCTGCAGCAACAAGAACATCTCTGGCATTCAAGAGATAATTCGGATCAATTACGGAAAGCATAACAAAAACCCCAAACTCCATTCTTTTGAGATTTAAATTTGCCGGAGAAAGATTGACTGCCTTAATGGAGTTATCAATCGCAGCCTCGGTCAATTGTAAAGTTGTTGTAGACTCTTTCGCCTGGTTATAGGAAAGGGCAAGATTGGTATATGATTTCGCGAGCTCTGCATAATAAATGCTTTGATCCGGCTCCAGTTTTATTGCTTTGTTTAAGTATTGTGACGCAAGGTCCTGTCTTCCTACTTTGTTGTAGCTAAGACCTTTTGCATAAAGATAGTCTACATACCAGTATCTGGAGGTGGTGAAGAGAAAATAGGCGGCGATAGAGATTAAAACCCAGTTTAAAACTTTCTGATTCGGGGTTAAATTCATTTTTTGTTCCTTTTTCAATACATCTTCCATAGCGAGAATCACTGAAAAAGCAGGGTACAGGAAAAATAAAAGCTGTATTGGTATTACGGAAAACCCGAAAAAGTTAGTGATAAGAATTGAAATATATCCGGAGATAAATGCGGTGGACATTAAAGAATTGGAATGAAAATTTTTGACCATCAAATAAATTGAAAACCCGATCATTGTCAGGTAAGCGATGATACCCACGACCCCCGTATTTGCAAGAAAATTGAGATATTCATTGTGTGCTTTATTGTAAATAAAATCCCACTCGCTGGTCATGTTGTGTGCGGCTGGGCGGTAGAGATAGTAAGAATAGGCAAAAGTTTCGACACCACTTCCGAATATAGGATAGTGTTTCCAAACATCGATCGCACCCTGCCAAACAATTTTTCGGATTGTTCCGGATTCGGTTCCGCCGGTTTCCAAAGCTGTTGCTCCTGTTTGAGTAGATATTGCCGGTTGGATGTTCTGAGACCCCTCAATGATCTTAAAAATACTTGGTGTAAACTGGGTTCCAAAAATTAAAGCTGCAACCGCCAGGAGCATATTAGAAATGAGAAACTTTTTAAGATATTTAAATCTACTTTTTAAAAATATAATTCCCCAGAATACAATTTCGGCCACAGCGAAACCAAGAATTCCAGAACGCGAACCTGTAAAAAGCAAGACCGTAAAAAAGAGCAAACTGAGAAGATAAGGAACCGTCGAGGAAAAAGTAATTTTGTTCTTATCCAGCTTAAGTACTAATACCCAGGTTATTGGTATTAAAGCGGTAAGCCATGCGGCTAACCAATTGGGCTGTCCCAACGTCGAGAAAACCCTTTGTTGAACAGCCTGCTGCCAAATATCTTTATCGATTCCAAGACGTTCCAGAACGCCGTAGATAGAAACAATTACCGCCGAGCCAAGTGTAATATTAATTAATTTTTTGGCATCACTCTTATCAATATTTGAAACAAATGCCCAGTAAAGAAGTAAATAGGAGAGAGTAGATAAAAGCCCGCCGTTAAATCTTGAATAATACCCGAGCCAGGAAGTTTGGGGATCAATTGATATAAGCGTTGAAATTAACTGCGACCCCAAAAAAACAATGAGAGGGATGTCTAATATTGTGCGACGAAAGATAAGTTTTCTTTCTGAAACCATTCGCATTGCCCAGAAAGTGACTATTAAAATGGTTAAAAAGTATGTAATTACTATTTTGTTAAACTCAAAAAGTTCAGATGTGTAAGGCCACAAAATTAACGGCACCAGAAAAAGAAGAATTCCAAAAAGAGATAAAATTATTTTTTGAAATGATTTCACAATTCATTTTAGCACACGACACCTCATAGACCCTTTGCAACTTTTCGTTAAATAGGTATACTCCTGTTGCTACTATATATGAAGATAATGAATCCTATCGATAGGTTTTTGGGAATTTTCTCACATGACATCGGCATTGATTTGGGGACGGCAAACACGCTGGTTTATGTCAGAGGAAAAGGAGTTGTTATAAGAGAACCCTCGGCCGTGGCCAGACATAAAAAAACAAAAGAAATTTTGGCAATCGGGACCTCAGCCAAAAAAATGATGGGCAGAGCCCCCGTAACTATTGAAGTGGTAAGACCTTTAAGAGGTGGTGTTATTGCAGACTTTGATGCGACCGCCGCCATGCTTTCCCACTATATTAAAAAAGTTCATGAAACAGAAAGTACTTTTCCAAAAATTCCGAGACCAAGAGTCGTAATCGGAATTCCTTCAGGAGTAACTGAAGTTGAAAGAAGAGCTGTTGCTGAGGCTGCAATTGATGCAGGAGCCCGGGAGGCCAATTTAATTGAAGAACCTATGGCTGCCGCAATTGGCGCGGGTCTTTTAGTTGAAGGGCCGGAAGGAAATTTTATCGTTGACATTGGAGGAGGAACCAGTGAAATTGCCGTAATTTCACTTGGTGGAATAGTTTTGGGAAGGAGCATCAGAATTGCCGGAGACGAAATGGATGAGGCGATAATTAATTATGTAAGACTGAAATACTCGCTGCTTTTGGGTCAACCAACCGCAGAGGCTGTCAAAATAGGAGTCGGCGGAGTAGAAATAGGTGAAGACAAAGACGCACAAAAGGAAACAAAACTTACTGTTGTTAGGGGGCGTGATCTTGAAACAGGACTTCCGAAATCCATAAAGCTGACAAGCGAAGAAATTCAAGAGGCTCTGAGTCCCATTCTGCAGGAAATAGTCGGTAACATTGTTGATACTATCGAAGAGACACCGCCGGAGCTAACCGGTGATATTATGAAAAAAGGAATTACCCTGGCAGGGGGCGGGTCGCTTATTCCCGGGATAGATAAAGCTATATCTGAAGCTGCAAAAATGCCGGTTTATGTTGCGGATGATCCTTTGACATGCGTGGTCAGGGGTTGTGGAATCTGTCTTGAGGACAATGGTTTATTAAAAAGAATAAGAGTCACTAAAGGTCTTTGAAAATTGTAAGTTGTTAATTGATAATTAAACTATGCATTCTTTATCTTCGGACAAATCTCAATCATGGTTATCATGGTCTTTAAGAGGGGTTTTGATACTTCTGTTTATGGTTCTTGTAGCAAAACTTATAGAAGTGCAGGTGATAAAGGGTAGCTACTTCAGAAATCTTTCTGAAGAAAATAGGATTAGGCGTGTAGTTATTCCTGCATCAAGAGGAAAAATCTTGGCACGCGGAGGAGAAATTTTGGCTGGAAATACGGAAAACAAAAAACGCATTGAATTTACGGATACCGGAGGTTTTATCCTCTCTGAGGATTTGACCGGGGCGGTAGAAGAGGAAGTGGTAACCGACTATAAAAGATATTATCCGATGGGTGATAAATTTTCCCATGCTTTGGGGTATTTGGCGCAAGTCGGTGAGAATGAGGTAAATAAAATAAACCCTGATTGTCCGGAAAAAGGTCCAATATCTTCAGATTCTTTAATTGGGAAAACAGGGCTGGAAGAGGAGTATGAGTGCCTTCTTTCCGGTACCCACGGCGAGGAGATTATTGAAGTTGATGCGTCCGGAGATAAACTTAGAATACTCGGTAAAAAAGATCCTGTTCCGGGACAGGATCTGCAGACAACAATTGATTATGGACTCCAAACGGAAATTGCAAATGAAATGAACGGCAAAAAGGGTGCTGTTATTGTTACCGATACGACAGGACGAATTTTGGCTTTTTATTCTTATCCATCATTTGATCCAAATATTTTCATTAACAAGGGTAACAACGACGAAATAAGTTCCCTGTTAAATGATGGCAATCTGCCCTTTTTTAATAGGGTGATAAGCGGCACCTTTCATCCCGGATCCGTCTTCAAACCACTCGTATCAATTACAGCTCTTGAGGAAGGAGCGATTGATAAAAACTTTATCTATAACGACCAGGGCGTAATAACAATAAACAATTATTCCTATTCAAATTGGTACTTTAGTGAATATGGGCGGACCGAAGGATCAATAGACCTGACAAAGGCGATAGCGCGTTCAACAGACACGTTTTTCTATGCTATTGGACAAATGGTTGGACCGGATGCAATTGCCAAATGGGCAAATACTTTTGGCCTTGACAGTCAAACCGGAATTGACATTCCCGGGGAGGTAAAAGGATTAATACCAACCCCATCCTGGAAAGAACTGACGAAAAATGAACCCTGGTTTTTAGGAAACACTTATCACATGTCAATCGGACAGGGAGATGTTTCTGTGACCCCTGCCGAGATAAATACATATATTTCAGCTGTCGCCGCAAACGGAAATTTGTGTCAGCCAAAATTTAATGAATCATTACCGGCTAAATGTAAAAAAACAGGGGTTAGTAAACAAAATCTTGACTTAGTGAAAGAGGGAATGAGTAAAGCCTGTTCTCAAGGGGGAACGGCGTATACTTTTTTTGATTTTTCAGAAAAACACGGAGGGATAAATGTTGCTTGCAAGACTGGAACCGCAGAGGTTGGTACAGACGGGACACCACACGCCTGGTTTACTTTTCTTGCCCCTATCGATAAACCCCAAATTGTTGCCACTGTTTTGATTGAAAAAGGCGGCGAGGGCTCATCCGCCGCTGGGCCCATCGCCCGCAAAATTGCAGACTACTACTACGCTTCTTTTGCCAATTAGCCCTTTTCTCGGAAAGTATTTGGTTCTAATCTGGTATTGTGACAGAAAGTGAATATCTAACCGCAATTTGTGCATTTACTTATTTTGGACCTGCCAGGGTGAGACTTTTGACGTCATATTTTAAGAGCCCCAAAAAAGTATGGGAAAGCACTTTGGGAGAGCTTACCGAAGTCGGTTTGCCTGAAAAGAAAATAATAGAGTTTTTAAGTTTTCGGAAAGATTTTAATATTAAATCTTATTTTCAAAGGCTAACAAAGTTAAATATAAAAGTTACGACATTTTTAGATAATAAATTTCCCGAAGTTTTTAAAGCCTTGGATGGGGCGCCCGTTGTCTTGTATTACCGCGGATCACTCAACGGTTTGAGAACAAATTCAGTTGCAATTGTAGGGACACGGAGAATGACTTCTTATGGAAGGGAAGTTACCGAGAAGTTTTCTTCAGAGCTCTCCTCATTTGGTGTAACAATAATTTCCGGTCTTGCCAGAGGAGTGGATACGACGGCGCATAAAGCCTCTCTTTTGGCGGGTGGTATCACAATTGCCGTATTGGGAAATGGTTTAGACAGTGTCTATCCTCCTGAAAATAAAACCCTGGCAGAGGAGATTATCCAAAAAGGCGGAGCAGTTATCAGCGAGTACCCGCTTGACTATCCCGCACTTCCTGTTAATTTTGCCGTCAGAAATAGAATTGTTTCCGGACTTGCAACATGTGTCCTGGTAATTGAAGGGGCGGAAAAAAGCGGAACGCTTTTAACAGCATCTCACGCAGCCGAACAAGGCAAAACTGTATTTGCGATTCCGGGACAGATTACATCACCTCTTTCAAAAGCCCCGTTTTATCTTCTGAAAAACGGAGCAAAAATGGCGACTGAAACTCGGGATATTTTAGACGAGCTTGATATGGAGGTAAAAGTTGATAAGGAAAAAATGAAAAAAGTTGTACCGGATACACCCGAGGAGGCTAAACTTATAGAACTTTTGGAAAACGAAACCCTACACCTTGACGAGCTTGTTAGAATAACAGGTATCCAAACCTCCGAGATTTCTGCTAGACTGACTATCATGGAAATGAAAGGGTTAGTCAAGAGTTTAGGAGGCGGAAAATACAAGCGAAGCTTGTAAAGCTGAAGCATTATAAATTATGGAATTGATAATAGTTGAGTCACCAACAAAAGCCAGAACTCTGGGCCGTTTTTTGGGTGGATCATATGTTGTTGAGGCAACTGCGGGACATATTAAAGACTTACCAAAAAGCAAACTCGGAATAGAAGTAGAAAATAATTTTAAACCGGATTTTGCTGATATTCCAAAGAAAAAAGATATTATCAAAAATCTCAAAACCGAAGGGAAAAAAGCAAAAATTGTTTATTTGGCAACTGACCCTGATCGTGAAGGAGAAGCTATTGCGGAGCATGTTGCTGAGATTTTAAATGCGGACTCCAAGATAAAACGCATTGTTTTTCACGAAATCACAAAAGAAGCGGTTGAGAAAGCAATTCAAAACCCCAGAGAAGTTGATAAAAACCTAGTTGATGCACAAATCGCAAGAAGGGTATTGGATCGGCTCGTGGGATATAAACTTTCACCGCTACTTTGGAAAAAAATAAGACGGGGTCTTTCGGCCGGACGTGTGCAGTCTGTTGCAGTTAAGCTTATTGTGGAGAAAGAGCGGGAAATCAAAGCTTTTAAGTCGGAAGAATATTGGGAAATCTATTCAAAGGTAAAAGGTGAAAGGCAAGAAATAAAAGATTTTGATATCGAGCTGGTCAAAATAAATGAGAAAATTGCTGAAGTTAAAAATAAAAAGGATGCCGATGGAATCATTTCAGATTTGGAAAAGGCCAAATACACAGTGTTTGATGTAAGAAAAAAAGAGGTTTCCAAAAATCCATATCCACCGTTTACGACTTCCACAATGACCCAGGCAGCTGCCCGTATCTTTGGTTGGTCTTCTAAAAGAACAATGTCGATAGCTCAGAAACTTTACGAAGAGGGACTGATTACATACCACAGGACGGATTCCTTTAATCTTTCAAGCCAGGCGGTGGATACTGTCCGAAAATATATCGAAAAAGAATTTGGCCGAAATTATTTGCCGGATTCTCCCAGGATTTATAAAACTCAATCAAAAGTTGCGCAGGAGGCACACGAAGCCATAAGGCCAACAGATATAAATTCCAAATTGCAAATTACGGATGACAAATGGGGTCACGATGAAGAGACTCTTTATAAACTTATTTGGTCGCGCTTTGTTGCTTGCCAGATGAACCCGAGCCTTTATGACGAGACGGTTATCGATGTTGCGGCTGAACCCGGAAATTATTTACTGCGCGCGGGTGGACAAATAATGAAATTTGACGGTTGGAGAAAAGTAATTCCGGCAAAGCTTGAAGTTGACAGTGTTGTTAAATTACCGGAGGTCTCAAAAGATGAAAAGTTGGATCATATAAAGACCTGGGGTGAACAGAAATTTACACAACCTCCGGCAAGATATAACGAGGCCTCTCTTATCAAAACTTTGGAAAAGTTGGGGATTGGCAGGCCTTCGACTTATGCGCCGACTATATCTACGATACAGATCAGAAACTATGTCGAAAAGACCGAAGGTAAGTTTTTTCCAACCTCAATCGGCGAGGCGGTAAATGACTTTTTGGTTAAAAATTTTACGGACGTTTTTGAATATGAATTTACTGCCGGAATGGAAGATAGTCTTGATAAAGTGGCTAACGGAGAGGTCAAATGGACCGGAATAATTAAAGATTTTTACAAACCCCTTGCAAGTAAAATCGGAATAGTTGATAAAAAAGCCGAGAGGGTAAAAATAGAAACAGAAAAACTTGGTAAAAAGTGCCCCGAATGTAAGGAGGGGGAGCTAGTTATCCGTATCGGTAGGTTTGGAAAATTTATATCCTGTTCCAGATTCCCCGACTGCAAATATACAGAAAAATATCTGGAAAAGGTTGGTGTTAAGTGTTCCGAATGCAAGATAGGCGATGTAATTGTTAAGAAAACATCAAAAGGCAGAAAATTTTTCGGATGTTCACGCTACCCTGAGTGCAAATATGCTTCCTGGAGAAGTCCCAAAAAAGAAGAATCTTCAAGTTAACCTTTTTGATTTTTGTATTTAACTATCTCTTTGAATTTATATTCTAATTTAACACCGGCTTTTCTAAACATCTTTTCTGACTCCCCACCTGTATGATATTTTTTTTCAGCATAAATTCTTTTTATTCCGGAGTTGATTAAAAGCATTGCGCAAATCCGGCAGGGGGTCATTCTGCAATATACGGTTGCTCCGTCTATGGCAACCCCGCGTTTAGCCGCCTGGCAGATTGCATTTTGCTCTGCGTGAACCGTCCTGACACAATGACTTGAGATGGTGCCATCTTCATTAAAAGCACGTCTAAGATCATGTCCGGCTTGGTCGCAATGTGGAAAGCCGATCGGGGAGCCAACATAACCCGTTGCTAAAATTTGCTTGTCTTTTGCTATAACACATCCGCTTCTACCCCTATCACAGGTCGCTCTTTTGGAAACGGCATCCGCAACCTCCATGAAATAATCATCCCAAGTCGGACGGGTATATTTTTCTTTAATTGATTTTGTTGATGGTTTTTTCGATTTTGTCATACAGATCTTCAATGCTGTCATTGTTATCAAATTTATAATCGGCAATCAATATGCATTTTGATAAATTCTGAGCATTTGGATCGCGTGATTGTTTTTCTTTTTCTTCCTGTAGTTTAAATTCTTCGAATGTGACATTGTCTTTTTCGGAGCCGCGGGATTTTACTCTTTCATATCTTGTCATTTGGTCAGCATCAACCACAAAAAGATAACCCCCGTTGTTTTTAATAAATTCTGCTTCTTTAGGATTTCTGATACTTTCTATAATCGCGTTTGCACTTTCCTTTTTTGCTTTTTCAAAAAGTTTTTTGACAATAAAATCGGGTCCGTATGTAGTTCTTATTTCATTGGCAATTTCCCGCATACCGTTCCTATCAACAGTTCTGCCTTGTCTGACTAATTCCTCAGTTAAATATTCCGACACGGAGTAGTGTTTGAAGTTTCTACTGGCTACTAGAAAGTCGACCACGGTTCCTTTACCTGCACCGAGTGTTCCCGTGATACCGATAATTAACATTCTGTATATTAATATATTATGATAAAATCTTTTGCAATAGCATCCTCCGCAAACTAAAGTTTGCGGTTTTCCTTGAGGGAGGATGATATATCAGGTTCAATTCCTCCACGAATTAGAAATTCGTGGTATCCTTGAAACCGTTATGGGATTTTCAGATTTTGATAAATATCAAAAAGAATGTGGAAAAACTGCCGTCTATCCCAAGATCGGAGAAAGATTTGTCTATCCGCTCCTGGGCTTACAAGGGGAAACAGGTGAAGTTTCGGAAAAAATCAAAAAACTTTTCAGGGACGAGGGAGGAAAACTTAGTGAGGAAAAAAGACAGGAAATTGCAAAAGAGTTGGGGGACGTTCTTTGGTATTTGGCCCAGCTTTCCAAAGAGATTGGAATAAAATTTTCAGATGTTGCCAGGGGAAACTTAAAAAAACTTGCCTCAAGGAAAGTGCGGGGCAAACTTCATGGGAACGGCGACAATAGGTAAACCTGAGACCCTGCTTGTAGAGTGAATTGGTAAATTTTTACTTATTGACAGTGCACTTGGGTAATTGATAAAACTCTGCAAGGACAATGGTGGAAATTGAAGGATCCGGGTCTAATTAAATGATTGAGAATCTTGAAGGAAGAGAAAAATTAGGAAAAAAATCCTTAGTCATCGGACTGGTTGGATGTCTTGCCAGTGGAAAGACCACCCTCTCTGAAGAACTCGCTCGAAGGTGGGGAATTGAACCAATTGAAGAAAACTACCCCGCCAATCCGTTTTTGGAAAAGTTTTATGAAGACCCCAACAAGTACAGCTTCAAGTCCCAAGTGTTCTTTTTATCTTCAAAAGTCGAACAACTTAAAAGCATTGATAAAAGTAAAGTTTCCCTAATTGATCCGGAATTAAATATGGATTTTATTTATGCCAAAACCCATTTCAAGATGGGTTGGATGAATGAAAACGAATGGAATTTATATCAAAACATTTTTTTTACAATCACGACCAAAGACAGTTTGATTTATCCTGACATGCATATTATTGTTACCGCAGATCAGGAAGAACTAAAACAACGGATAGTTGATAGAGGAAGAAATTATGAGATGTGGATCTTGAAAAATTATCCGGAATATTTGGAAAGATTGTCAGAATCGGTGAATGAATGGGGAATGAGGGGAGAGAATAACTCCTATAAATTTATTGCCAATACGTCAGCCGGGGGATCGTCCGGTAGCGTTGAACAGTTGGCTGACAGAATTGAGAGCCACATTTGTCGCGAATTTGGGACAAACGGAAAGTTTGTTTTACCTAAAATTAAGCCGGCGTTTGTGCTAGAAAACCACGATATTTTTCCCGGAAGTGGCGGTGATGTATCAAGATTAAGAAGATGAAAGAAAGAGAAAAATTCATTGTTTTTGAAGGAATCGGAGGAAGCGGCAAAGGGACTCAGATAGAACTTGCAAAAAATCTCCTTGAAAGAAACGGGATTAAGGCAATCTACACGAGGGAGCCGGGTGGAATTGAACCGGCGGAAGAAATTAGAGAATTAATTTTTGAACTCAGAGACAAGAAACTTATAAAAGCGGAGGGACAGTTGGTACTATTTTTTGCCGCTCGAAAGCTTTGGGTTGATGGCGTGATTGCACCAAACTTAGACAAAGGAGTGAATGTTTTAACGGATAGATGTCACACATCAACGGGTGCTTATCAGGGCCATGCCGAAGGCGGAGATCAAAAGCAAATTTTGGCAATTGCCGATGTAGTTTTGGGAGATTATAAGCCCGATGCTGTAATACTTCTTGATATTTCAAAGGAAACCTCCATTGAGAGGCGTGGTAACAACGTAAACGGTGATCCGTTTGATAAAGAATCTTCGGAATATTTCGACCGACTTATAGCAGGGTACAGAGAAATGGCCAAAACAGGATGGGGAGGTCTGAAATGGTATGTTGTTGATGGTGAGGCCAAACCTGAAAAGGTAGCTGAATCTGTCACCAAAGTCCTTGAAGAGATTTTCGAAAGGAAGCTTGAGCGTCTATAATAGTTAGATATGGTTATAATCTCCGATTTAATTAAAGAAGAACAGAAGCGTCAGGAGGAGACTCTCATGATGATTCCGTCGGAAAATTATGCTTCAAAAGAGGTTCGTGAAGCTGTTGGGTCTGTCCTTATGAACAAATATTCCGAGGGCTACTCCGGCAGGCGCTACTATCAAGGTAACAAAATTATCGACGAGATTGAGACGTTTGCGATTGAAAAAGCGAAGGAACTTTTTAAAGTCGAACACGTAAATGTCCAACCGTATTCCGGTTCTCCCGCAAATGCAGAAGTTCTTTTTGCACTACTTAATCCGGGTGACACAGTAATGGGACTTAGACTTTCTTCAGGTGGGCATCTGACTCACGGGCACCCGGATATAACTTTTTCTGGAAGATTTTATAAATCGGTTCAGTTTGGGACCAAAGACGATGGAATTATTGATTATAGCGAGGTTGAAAATCTGGCCAGAAAGGAAAAACCGGCACTTATGATAATCGGTACAACTGCGTATCCGTTAATTCTTGACTGGAAGAAGCTGGGAGAAATTGCCGATTCAGTTGGATCGTGGCTGGTAGCAGATATCTCCCACGTTTCAGGTTTAGTTTTGGCAGGAGAATATCCTTCTCCGGTTCCGTTTGCCCATATTGTCACAACCACAACACACAAGACACTAAGGGGCCCGAGAGGAGCAATGATTATGGTTACCAAAAAAGGAATCGAAAAAGATCCTGAAACAGCCTCTAAAATAGATAAAGCGGTTTTTCCAGGACTTCAAGGTGGGCCTCACAATGGTACAACTGCCGGTATTGCACAGGCCTTAATCGAGGCAGATTCTGGGGACTTTAAGAAATATGGAAAACAAATTGTTGCTAATGCCAGATATCTGGCAGAAGAACTTAAAAACGGGGGACTTACATTGGTAACCGGTGGAACCGAATGTCATTTGATGGTCATTGATCTGAGACTAATTGGACTATCCGGCAACATTGCCGCTGAAGCGCTGGAAGCAGCAGGAATTATTGTTAACAGAAACTCAGTTCCAAATGACCCGGCGCCTCCGTTTTATCCATCCGGTATCAGACTCGGCACTCCCGGTATTACAACCCGTGGGATGACCGAATCTGAAATGAAAATTATATCCGGTTGGATTTTAAAAGTTCTTGATCATCTTAAAGGTGAGAAACTGCCCGAGGTAAAAGAAAAAAGAGGAGAATATATTAAATCTTTTAGAATTAAAGTTGCCAATGATGAGTTCTTAAAAAATATCGCTTCCGAGGTCAGGGACTTATGTAAAAAATTCCCCATGCCCTAAGAAGGTGATCCTTTCTTGTCTGCATTTAGCCTCAGAATGTAATATAATACGGGTTATGGCAATAATTTTTGATGGCAGAGCCTTTGCGGCGGAAAAAGAATCCTCTTTAGGTATCAGAGTTTTGGGGCTTAAGGCAAGAGGGGTTTATCCCAAACTGGCGTCAATTTTGATTGGCGATAATCCTGCAAGTGAGCTTTATGTAAATCTGAAGAAAAAAGCTGCCGAAAGGATAGGGGCGGAAATAGACGTATATTTTTTGCAGGAAAACTCCAAGTTCTCCGAAATTTTACAGTTAATAGAGTCATTAAATAACGACGATAATTTTAACGGAATAATGATTCAACTTCCGCTTCCGGAATCACTTTCTGAATTTAAAGAAAAGATACTTGGTGCGATTGATCCCGGCAAAGACATCGATGGTTTAAGATATGACAGTCAATTTTTACATCCAACGTCAAAAGCTGTTATTGATATTCTCAAAGAAGCTGAAAAATCTTTAAAAACCGATCCAAAATCTGTGTGTGTTGTCGGTGCCACCGGAATGGTGGGAACACCTCTTGTAAAAGAATTAAGAAAAGAGGGCTACACTGTTGCCGAGGTAAATACCGAAACGGAAAATCTGACGGAAAAACTCAAAACATCGGAAGTTGTCGTAAGTGCAACAGGGGTTGCACACTTGATTAAGTCGGACATGATAAAAGACGGTGCTATTGTTATAGATGTGGGTTCACCAAAGGGAGATGTTGACCCCTCAGTATCGGCAAAAGCCAGCTTTTTTACACCCGTGCCCGGAGGAGTAGGTCCCGTAACGATTTCCTGCCTGTTGGAAAATCTGATTCTGGCTTGCTAATTTAATACCCTTCATATATAATTTGACCCTAGTGAGAGTCACACATCGATCGTGCTTTCTGGATAACTTCCGATCGATGGCGGAAAAAGAAAGCCGAAGGTCCTGAGTGGTGAGTATAGTCGAACCATCGAAGGACAATGATTTTAAATGTCTAAAATAAATATTTCACTTGAAGATTTGATGGATGCGGGGGCCCATTTCGGGCACCAAACCAAGCGCTGGAATCCCAAAATGGAGGAGTATCTTTATGGACAAGAGGAAGGTGTCCACATCTTTGATCTGACAAAAACTAAACCCCTAATTGAAGAAGCTTTGGAGTTTTTGGCAAAGTCTGCCAAAGAAGGAAAGAAAATATTAATTCTTGGAACTAAAAAACAAATTAAAGATAAAGTGGCAGAAGTTGCAGAAAAAGTCGGAGTTCCTTATGTTAATGAAAGATGGCTTGGTGGAACAGTTTCCAACTTTGGTCAAATGAAAAGATCCATCGATAAGATGGAAGAGATGAAAGAAAATCTCGCGACCGGTTTCTACAACAAATACACCAAAAAAGAAAGACTTCTTATTGACCGTGAAATCATACGACTTGAAAAATTTTTCGGCGGCATAAAATCCTTGACTGGTGTTCCCGATGTTCTTTTTGTGATTGATACTAAGAGAGAATCAGCCGCAGTCCGTGAGGCAGCTGAAAGAAAAATTCCTGTAGTGGGAATAGTAGACAGCAATGCAGATCCGGACCTTATTGATTATCCGATTCCAATGAATGACGACGCCAGCAAAGCCCTGACATATATTTTGGATTTGGTGGGACGGGCTATCGGACAAGAAAAAACGCAGACCGAAAAGTAAAAATGGCCAAAATAGACATTGAACTTATTAAAAAACTCAGAGAAGAAACAGGAGTTGCCATAATTCGCATCCGTGAAGTTTTGGAAGAGGTTGGCGGGGATAAAAAAAAGGCACTAGAGGTTCTTAAAAAAGAAGGGTTTGAAAAAGCTTCGAAGCGTGAGGGAAGAAGCACTTCCGAGGGAAAGGTTTTTGTTTACACACACCACACAGGAAAAGTTGTTGGTATAGTGGAACTTCTTTGCGAAACTGATTTTGTCGCCCGAAATGAGCTTTTTGAAGCATTAGGAAAAGACCTTGCTATGCAGGTTGCCTCAATGGGAGAAGCTGATTTGGAAAAACAGGATTTTGTAAAAGACTCCGGCAAAAAAGTTTCGGATTTAATTAAGGAACTTATTGCCAGGACAGGGGAAAACGTTCGCTTGGGCCGGGTTTTTCGTGTAGAATTAGGAAAGTAGTACAATTCCACAAAATGGAGGAATCTTCGATACGTTCTAAAATGCAGTCAACTCTAGACGTTGTTGCTTCTGATATTTCAGGGATAAGAACCGGTAGGGCATCTTCGGCGCTTGTAGAAAATATTGTTTGCCCTGCATATGGCGGAACACAAAGATTAAAAGTTATGGAACTTGCCTCGATTTCTACTCCGGATCCTACTCAGATAATTATTAACCCTTGGGATAAATCCATAATCGGAGACATTAAAAAGGGAATAGCCGAGGCCGGTATTGGTCTTAATCCCTCTATCGATAGCGAGGTAATAAGAATTATTATTGCTCCAATGACCACGGAAGACAGAGAAAAGTATGTCAAACTTCTCTCCGGAAAACTTGAAAATGGCAAAGTTGCAATACGTCAAGTAAGGGGAGACGAGATGCATGAAATTAAAAATAAATTTGAGGCAAAAGAAATTACGGAAGATGATAAATTTTTGTTTGAGAAAAAACTTCAGGAAATTACCGATGAATTTGTCAGTAAGATTGAGGAGATGGGTGGGAAGAAAAAAGCCGAACTTCTTCAGATATAACATTTTTCCCATGCCCATGATCTTCTTGCTTCTGTGTGATACCTAATACATAATACATCCATATATGTTGGTCTCTATTTTTGTTTTTATACTTGTGCTTTCGGTGTTAATTATATCCCATGAATTCGGACACTTTATTGTTGCCAGAAAGTCAGGAATAAAAGTTGAAGAATTTGGCTTCGGACTTCCTCCAAGACTTTTCGGCAAGAAGATAGGTGAAACTGTCTACTCGATTAATGCCCTTCCTTTTGGTGGTTTTGTAAGGCTTCACGGTGAACAGGAGGAGGATGGGGAAACAAATACTAAACGTTCATTTTTGCATAAAAGCAAAAAAGTAAGAGCCATGGTTGTAATTGCCGGAGTTGTTATGAACTTTCTTTTGGCAATTATAGTTTTTGCAATTGTTTACTCATTCTCCGGAATACCCCGAGACGGAGGAAAAGTAAAAGTAATTGACGTAGCATCGGGGTCTCCCGCGGCAAATGCCGGAGTTGTAGTTGGTGATATTATTACTAAAGTTGGCGGTGAAACAATCGTTCTGTCGGACGAGTTTATTGCAAAAACAGCCACTTATAAGGGTAAAAGGGTAACCTATGAGGTACAGAGGGATACAAACGGTCAGACAAAAACCCTGACAGTTAGCCTTATTCCCAGAGAGAATCCACCCTCCGGCGAAGGATCGGTTGGGGTGACGATTACAACAATGGAAATTTATTATCCGCCTGTGCTGCTCAGGCCTTTTTATGGAATTTATTACGGATTTAAGGACGGCATTTTTTGGGGTAAAACCATTGCGACGGGGCTGTGGGGTCTGGTATCCGGCGTTTTTGAAGGAAAGACCCCCCAAGGGGTTTCAGGGCCGATCGGGATTTATGCGGTGACCACAGAGGCCTCAAAAGGCGGTTTTCTGACTCTTCTCAATTTTGTCGGTATTCTTTCCGTCAACTTGGCGATTTTGAATGTTATACCTTTCCCGGCGCTTGATGGAGGAAGACTCTTGTTCATAGGAATTGAGACGGTTACCAGAAAAAAAGTTTCCAGAAAAGTTGAAGCAACAATTAACAACATAGGCTTTCTCCTGCTTTTGACTCTTCTTCTGGTAATTACAGTCGGGGATGTGCGAAGACTCGTGACAAACGGTGGAATTGACGGATTCATTAACTCGTTGGGAAAATGATACAATAGGCTCGATGAAACAATCACAACTTTTTCCAAAAACAAGAAAAGAAGCCCCGAAAGACGCACAAAGTTTAAACCACAAACTTCTGGTTCGCGCGGGATTTATTGACCAGTTGATGTCCGGAAGTTGGACTCTTCTTCCACTTGGGCTTAGGGTTGTTACAAAAATAAATCAGATTATCAGAGAAGAGATTAATGCGGTTGGTGGTCAGGAAATGCTCATGCCTCTTCTTCATCCGAAAGAAATTTGGAGTGAAACAGGAAGGTGGGATAAAGCTGACGAGATAATGTATAAATTATCCGATACCAGGAAAAAAGAATATGTTTTGTCTTTCACACATGAGGAAATAGTAATGGATTTGCTTCGCAAAAATATCAAAAGCTATCAGGATCTGCCGGTCGCCATCTATCAGCTCTCAACCAAATTTAGAAATGAGGCAAGAGCCAAAAGCGGAATATTAAGAGGGAGAGAATTTATGATGAAAGACCTTTATTCTGCACATGCAAATGAAGAAGACATGATGAATTATTACGAGAAGGTAAAAGGAGCTTATGTAAAAATTTTCAAAAGACTAGGATTTGATTTTAAAGTCGCTGAGGCCTCAGGAGGGGTTTTTACCGAAAGACACACCCACGAATTTCAGGTAATCGGCGCAAATGGCGAAGACACAATCTTTACTTGTAATAAGTGTGATTATTCCGTAAATAAGGAAATATTCGAGGGAAACGAGGGAGAAAAATGTCCAAAATGTAAAGAGGGAAAAATTGAAAAAATTGAAGGAACAGTGGAGGTTGGAAACATTTTCCCTCTGGGAACTTGGTATGCAGAACGGATGCATGTTTATTACACAGACGAAAAAGGACTTAAAAAACCAATTTGGTTTGCCAGTTATGGAATCGGACCCACACGTGTTATGGGAACCTTAGTAGAAGTGTCACACGATGACAAAGGAATTATTTGGTATCCGCAAATCGCCCCATTTGACATTCACTTAGTGGAACTTCCGGGAGGAAATGGAAAAAAGATATACGAAAAATTGAAAGAAAACAATATCGATGTTTTGTGGGACGATCGGGATGTTGCCCCGGGAGAAAAGTTTGCAGACGCGGACCTTATCGGAATTCCTGTTCGCTTAGTTGTATCGGCACGTAATGGAGATAAGATTGAGTGGAAGGAAAGAAAAACAGACGCATCCGAACTTTTGGGTTTTGATGAGGTCATTAAACGACTTAAAAAATAAATGGAAGATTGTGTTTTTTGTAAAATTGTAAAAAAAGAACTTCCGTCCGATAAAATTAAAGAAACAGATAATTTAATCGCGATTAACGATATAAATCCACAGGCAGATACACATATCTTAATTATTCCCAAAAGGCACATTAAGGATGTAAGTGAATTAGACGATTCACTTTGGACGGAAATCAAAAAATTGGGGTTGGAACTGATGAGAGAAAAGGGTATAACTAACTTTAGGATGACGACGAATGCGGGGAACGCGGCTGATGTGCACCACATGCATATGCATCTGTTGGGTGAGATCTCGAGTGATCAGAAAATATGATTGCACAAACCTTACAACAAAGAATTGGTGAGTCGATGAAAGCCCACGATGAAGTAAGAACTTCTACTTTGAGGCTTCTTCTTTCCGCCTTTAATTACGAAAAGATTGAGAAACAGCATGAACTGACGGATGAGGAAGAACTTGCAGTTATAAAGCGTGAAGCAAAAAAAAGAAAAGAAGCGGTTGAGATGTATAAAAATGTGGGATCTTCCGACCGTGCCCAAAAAGAAGAAGATGAGCTAAAAATCCTTCAGGAATATTTACCTCCGGAAATGGGTGATGAAGAACTTGCAAAATTGGTTGATGAGGCGGTTGCCGAAATCAAACCTGCAGGAATGGGTGATATGGGGAAAGTAATCGGATTCGTCAAAGGTAAAGCACCAAACGCTGACGGGGGAAAAATTGCCCAACTGGTAAAAGGAAAACTTGGTTAAGGCGGAGCTTCGTATATCATGATAAAAGTTTTAATTACTAAACAATCTAATTATCCGGTTAAGTCATTGGTCATCAAAAAAAAGCTGGCGGAATTTTTTACAAAAAAAGGAATTGTTTCCGATGCTGAAGTTTCTGTAGCGATAGTTGGAGAAAAAAGAATGCTTGAGATAGGGAAAAAGTTTTTGAATGATAAAAAACTTCACAATGTTTTATCGTTTGTAACCGAGGAAACAAAGGGAGGATTTGTCTATCCGCCGAACGGAAAAATTCATTTGGGTGAGATTATTGTCTGCTACCCGCTGGCAGTTAAAGAGGCGATTGAGGAAAATATACTGATTGATCAAAGAGTCTATGAACTGATAGAACATGGGGCAATGCATTTAATGGGAATTCATCACAAAGAATGACACTTTATTTAAAATACCGCCCAAAAAATTTAGATGAACTGGATGAAACTTCTGTTAGCGAATCTCTTAAAAAAATAGTTTCCAAAAAATCCATTCCCCACGCATTTTTGTTTGCAGGACCAAAGGGTACAGGTAAAACTTCGGCTGCAAGAATTCTTGCCAAAATAATTAACTGCCAGGACTTAAAGGGGTATGACCCTTGTGGTAAATGCGAGCAATGCACCTCAATTGTCAAAGGAAGCAACCTTGATGTTGTGGAAATGGACGCTGCATCCCATCGTGGAATTGATGATGTCCGGGTCCTGCGGGACGCGGTCAAGCTTACTCCGGTATCCGGTAAAAAGAAAATTTATATTATTGATGAGGTGCACATGCTGACTGCCGAAGCAAGCAATGCTCTTTTAAAAACCCTAGAAGAACCTCCCGAACATGTGGTTTTTATTTTAGCGACAACTAACCCGGAAAAATTAATTGGAACAATCCGTTCCAGAACCACATTAATTCCTTTTCGAAAGGCGAGTATTCCCGAAATAATAAGATCTCTTAAAAGAGTGGTTGATGGGGAGAAAATAAAAATTGAGGAATCGGCACTAAAACTTATTGCTGAAGCTTCAGACGGATCATTCAGGGACGCAATTAAGATGTTGGAACAGTTAACGGCAGAAGAAAAAGAACTTACCGAGGAATCTCTTGAAGAGTTTCTCTTTAAAAATAAATCTTTTGATTTGGATAATTTTACAAAACTCCTTACAGCAAAAGATTTGAAGAAACTTCTTTCGGAGGTCGAGGAACTGGGCACAAAAGGAGTAACGATAGAAATCTTTTTGGAATCTTTAATAAAAAAATTAAGAAGCAGCCTTTTATCCAAAGTCGGCGTCGGAAATGACAACTTGGAAAATTTATCAAAGGCCGAGCTCATTACCCTCATCGATCTTCTAACCGGGGCTTTTCGGGAAATTGGATCAAGTCCTGTTGAAGAACTGCCTTTGGAGCTGGCACTTATTTCCTGGTGTGGCGAAGAAGAAAAAGATGATAATGAAGGCGAAAAAGGTGAATCCAAAGAGACCCCTAAGGCAGAGGAGATTAAAGAAGAAAAAGATGACAAGGTCGGATCTGAAACTGAATTTCAGGAAAGTCTGCCGGGTGAAATGTTGGAAATTCGAGACGATGTGTGGAAGAATATTTTAGTTCTCGTTAAACCGGTTAATGCCACAATGGAAGCCCTTCTTCGTGCCGCTAAGCCAATTTCTTACAACGGAAAAATTCTCACCCTGGGCGTTTATTATAAATTTCACAAAGAGAGGATCGAGGAAGCACGTCACAGAAAAACTCTGGAGGAAATTGTCGCAAAAGTGCTGCAATCACCGACAAAAGTAAATTGTGTACTGGTCGAGCCGCCACCCAAGAAAATTGTTGAAGAGACAAAAATAGAAACCATTTTAACCGAAGGAAAAGACAAGGATATTGTTGAAATTGCCGAAAAAATATTCAGCAATTAGTAGCCAACTTTAAATTTAAAATTGTAATTTGTAATTTTACGAAGTAAAATCGGTATATATGTTTGACAAAGTTAGGAACCTGGCAAATATGCAGCGTCAGGCAAAAGAGCTGCAGAAAGAACTTGAGAAAATTATCCAAACCGAGGAAAAACACGGTTGGACTGTTTCTGTGACGGGGGATCAAAAACTTCGCTACATCAAAAATGGTGATGAAGATATGAAAGAGTTGACAGAACTTATAAATGAAGCAATGAAGAAAGTTCAAAAAGAATCAGCAAGGAAAATGATGGAAATGGGAGGTGGTTTGGGCGGGCTTCTGGGTGGACTAAAGTAATCTGCTAGAATAACATTATGAAAATAGCGCGCCCGATTGGAGCACTTATTGAATCTTTTCAAAAACTTCCCGGAATTGGACCAAAATCGGCCCAGAGGCTAACTTATTATCTTCTCCATGTTCCCCAGCGAGAACTTGACGATTTCTCGGAAAGTATTTCAAGACTTAAAAAAGATACGGTCCTTTGCTCGGTTTGTAAAAATGTGAATGAGACCGATCCCTGTTCAATTTGTTCAGATAACAGCCGCGATCACTCGGTGGTGATGATTGTTGAAGAACCCCTGGATGTTCTGGCTTTTGAAAGAATGGGTAGATTCAAGGGAGTTTACCATGTCTTGCATGGTGCTATTAATCCGTTGGAAAATATTGGTCCCGATGAAATTTATATACAGGATCTTTTAAATAGGGTAAAAGACAATAAAGATGGCATAAAGGAGGCTATAATTGCCACAAACCCAACAATGGAGGGTGAAGCAACAAGCATGTTTCTGATGAAGCAGTTAAAAATTAATAATTCAGAGGTAAAAATTACAAGATTGGGAATGGGGATCCCAACCGGTGCCGATCTGGAGTATGCCGATGAAGTAACTTTGGCCCGCGCGCTTGAGGGAAGGAGGGAATTGTGATCATATGGGTACTGCCAAAAACACACAACAACTTGCCCAGGATCTGGCAAAGCAAATTGCACAGGAGCCACTGGAAATATTAAGGGAAGCGGGAAAACAGGTTGCCGGTGGTGAGCAGGATACAAAAAGCCAAGATATTATACAACCTCCGGATATCCAGAGTTCTGAAAGCCGGCCCAAAACCACCCATTATCAAAACGAACTTCAGGATAAAGCCAAATCAAGCCGTAGAATAGAGGCTCTTAATCAAGAGATTGCAGACATTCGTAAACAGGATTTATTCAACGATCTTCAAAGTAGAATTACAGAAGGGGAAGATATTCCACTGGAAAATTATACGGAGCTTTCTATGGAGCAAAGACAGGTTTTGAAAGCTCAAGAAGAGGCTGTCAAAAACCGGATCGACAAGGAACAAAATACGGGATTGAACGAAGTTCCTGCTATTCACTCAAAACCAAGCCGCCGGTTTGGTGCCTGGCAAAGACATGAAGCGGAAAAACAGCAAACCAGAGTCGAAAAGCCAATACCTCCATCGGGATAACAATTAACAATTATCGATTAACAATGTAAAATGATCTCATGGCAGATATTTTTTTAACCAATACACTAACTCACAAAAAAGAAAAATTTACACTAATCAATCCTCCCAAGGTTGGAATGTATACCTGCGGCATGACAGTTTACGACTACGCTCACATCGGGCATGGCAGAAAATATGTTACGGACGACATTCTTAAAAGAGTGCTTACTGTAAATGGTTATGAAGTTGAACATGTTCAAAATGTTACCGATGTCGGACATTTGGTGTCCGATGCGGATGAAGGGGAAGATAAACTGGAAAAGGGAGCAGCTAAACAGGGTAAAACAGTTTGGGAAGTTGCAGAATTCTTTACTAATAATTTCTATGAATCGATGGATAAACTGAACATAGAAAGACCCAATGTTATTTGTAAGGCTACAGACCACATCAAGGAGCAAATTGAACTGGTACAAAAATTAATGGATAAAGGGTTTGCTTATGATACCCCTGAAGCGGTTTATTTTGATATTTCAAAATTTCCTAAATACGGTGGGGCTTTCGGACAAAAACTTGAAGATAAAAAAGTTGCGGTAAGAGGCGAAGTCCAAACAGGGGAACACAAGAAAAACCCCGCTGATTTTGCCCTTTGGTTTAAAAGAATGGGCAGATTTCAAAATCACACCATGCATTGGGATTCACCCTGGGGGGATGGGTTTCCCGGCTGGCATATAGAATGTTCCGCGATGAGCATGAAATATTTGGGAGAACAGATTGACATTCACACCGGCGGGGAAGATCACATAAGCATTCATCATCCCAATGAAATTGCCCAGAGTGAAGCATCAACGGGCAAAACTCCCTTTGTAAAATACTGGCTGCATACGGCATTTTTGATGGTTGATGGACGCAAGATGAGTAAGAGCTTGAATAATTTTTACACAGTGGAGGATGTAGAGAAAAAGGGATTTGACCCGCTGGCCCTCAGATATCTTTATTTAGGAGCGCACTATCGCGACCCCCTGAATTTTACTTGGGATTCACTGGAAGCTTCTCAGACGGCACTTTCAAAACTTAAATCTCAAATTTCCCAGCTTCACCAAAGTTCCGCCGGGGAGTCAAATCGAACTGTTTTGTCAGAGGACAAGGAAATGAAAATTGAGGAATACAGAAACGAATTTTCAGAGGCAATCAATGACGATTTAAATACTGCCAGGGGATTGGCGGTACTATGGTCAATGCTTGGCAGTAACATTCCGTCCGGAGATAAATACGATTTAGCCATGAGTTTTGATGAAATATTGGGACTGAAATTGAATGAAACAAAAAGTATCGAAATCCCGGAAAATATCTCCTCTCTGATGGAGGAAAGAGACAGACTTCGAAGCGAAGGAAAATTTGAAGAGGCAGATAAGATACGTGACCGAATAAAAGATGCCGGCTTTGATGTAAATGATAAATCGTTAAAATAAAATGAAACTTTCTGCCGTAATTTTTGATATGGACGGGACAATTTTAGAAGATGAGGACGAATACGGAAAAGCATTTAACAAAGTTCTTAAAAACTTAAATGTTGATTCAAAGACGGACGCTCCTCAGGAAAAGGGAATTGGAGTTAAAGAAAACTGGGATCTCCTTATTAAAAAATATTCCATAAATACGGATAAAACTCCTGAATCCCTAGCCAAAGAAACTCAGAATGCATACCTGGCTAGTATTAGCGAGGTAACGGTAAGAGCAGGGTTTGATGATTTTCTTGAAAAATTAAAAGACAGCGGAGTACGGGTTGCGCTTGCCACCTCAAACATTTGGGAACAGACAGATAAGATATTAGATACGGTCAACTTACAGGATGCCTTTGATGTCATAACGACATCTGATGAAGTTCTTTACAACAAACCCGATCCTGATATTTTTACTGTAACGGCCGATAAGCTTGGTATTGAAAAGCATGAATGTTTGGTTATAGAGGATTCACCTTCAGGAGTCGAGGCGGCAAGGCGTGCCGGAATGAAAGTTGTTGCCATTTTTTCCGGCGGGGATTTACAAGCTCTTTCAAAAGCAGATTTGGTGGTTGAAGGATTTTCCGAAATTACAGCCCAAGCGATAGACCAGTTGTGAGATAATGAATTAATATTAAGTTATGGAGCAAAATAATCAGCCAAGCTTTAACGTTGTAACAACTAACAAGCCAAGTAAAAACACCAAACAGGGTTTGATAATAGGTGCTTTAGTTGTTGTCTTTTTGGCTATAGCTGTTGTCGCTGGAGTCATTCTTGTCAGACAGCAGCAAGATATTAGGGAAAAGGCAGAAGCAGTTCTTGTTTGCCCTGCAGCCGAAGCTTGTCCTGTCGCAGGGGATCCAACTTTATTAAAAAGCTGCTATTCAGCGGATGCGGGGGATCCTCCGCGGGATATAAGCTGTTCAACGATTGCCAACGTCGGTGCCACAACTTTTTGCGGTTCAACAAATTTTTGCTGTCCGTCGCTGGGTGCTTCTTGGACCACAGATTTAACGATGTGTTCAACACCAAGCCCGACGCCGACACTAACTCCGACACCATCCGCAACCGCAACCGCGACTGCCAGTGCAACGCCTACAGAAACTGCAACCTCTTCTGCAACCTCTTCTGCAACACCCCAAGCTACAGGCTCGGCAACACCGGCCCCGATTCCTGTAACAGGAATGAGTTGGCCAACAATAGTTGGAACAGCAGTGGGAATATTGGTAATAATTGGGTCAATTCTTCTGGTGCTCTAGTGGAGTTTGATTTTTTTAATTGAAAATTTATCCCCCTTCGCGAATACCCCGGGCGTTAGCTCGTGGGTAAGCGAAGTGTTTTCGCTTCGGAGGGATTCCACTCCAGACGAAGCTGGGGAGAAGATACCCCGACCGTAAGGCTGGGGAGCTTCATTGACAACTATCCCTACATGGTCAATTAAAGGAAAATGACTTTTTATTTCGGTTTGAAATTTCTCAGCAAGATTTGAAGTATAGGAACCGAATCCGGCGTTTTCAGATTGTTTGCAAAGCCTGTCTTCCCATTCATGGATAATATTAAGGATTTCGGCGCCGATTTTATTAAATTCCTCCTGATTTTTCTCTTGGTCAATTGAATATTCGAAATGCGCTTTGGTGAATTTATTAAAGGCATCTTTATTTTCTGAAACCATCTTGTCGAAATACACCTTGTATTTGGTCATATGGGAAATTTTGTCTGAAAACGGAGAGAAAATCAACCACAAAAACATTTTCAGCTGGTTTTAAGACTGTGGGGTATAATATAGTCTCATTATGAGAATTTTAGTAATTGAAGATGAGCATAAAATCGCAAACTCCATAAAACGCGGTTTTGAACAGGAAACGTGGGCTACCGATGTTGCCTATGATGGTGAGGAAGGCTACGACCTGGCCTCAACAGAGGATTATGACGTTATAGTGCTGGACTTGATGCTTCCAAAAATGCCTGGCATCGAGATATGTAAAAAATTGAGAAAAGCGGGCAACCACACCCCAATACTCATGCTTACGGCAAGGGGTGCGGTTGGGGACAGAGTCGAAGGTCTGAACAGCGGAGCTGACGACTATCTTGTTAAGCCATTTGCATTTGAAGAGCTTTTGGCAAGAGTTAGGGCACTTGTCAGGCGTCCAAAAGAAACTCAAAGCTCAGAATTAAGAGTTAACGATTTGGTTTTGAACACGAATACTTTTGAAGTAAAAAAGAATGGTAAAAATATTGAACTTTCCAGAAAAGAATTTGCAATTTTAGAGTATTTAATGAGAAATTCCGGGAAGGTGGTTTCTAAAGAAAATATAATTGCCCATGTATGGAATTACGAAGCGGATATTCTACCAAACACGGTAGAGGTTTTTGTTGGCTATCTTCGCGACAAGCTCGGTAACGATTTAATTCATACCGTAAGAGGTTTCGGATATAAGGTTTAGTAATTCTTAATATATGTTTAAAGAGGCCCGTATAAAATTAACCGCTTGGTACTCGGTCATTATTATGATTGTAAGTCTTTCTTTTTCCGGGATTATTTATGTTGGTATAAATATGGAACTTGTCCGGATAGATAATGTTCAGAAGGAAAGAGAGGCTAGACTTGATGATTTAAGAAAATTTCTAATTCAAAACAGCCTTCCGTTTCCGCAGGAAACACAGTCTTTCGAGATAGAAACAGTAGAACACGCGAGACTTAGGGTCGTTTATGCACTTGGTCTTATTAATGTCTCAATTTTGGTTATTTCAGGGATTGGTGGGTATTTTTTGGCGGGTTTGACACTGGACCCTATTTCCAAAATGGTTAAGGAACAAAAGGAATTTGTCAGTAATGCCAGTCATGAACTTCGTACACCACTAACTTCGCTTAAAACTGAGATTGAAGTGGCCTTGCGTGATAAGAAGCTAAGCCTGATGCGGGCTAAAAATATTTTAAAGAGCAATCTGGATGATATAAACAGTATGCAAAAACTTTCCAATTATCTTCTGAAACTGCACAGATTTGAGAATTCCGAAGTTGATATGAAAATGGAAAAAATTGATCTTGGAAAAGTAACCTTAAAAGTAATTAAAAGCAAAGGTTCTTATGCCAAGCAAAACAAAATTAAGATTGTCAAAAATATCACTAAGGTTTATGTGAATGGCAACGAGGAATATATAACCGAGCTTGCAAGTATTCTTATCGAAAATGCCATAAAGTATTCGGGAAAAGCTAAAAAAATAGAAGTTTCAACCAAAAAAGGCGGATTTTTGGTTGTCCGCGATTTCGGAATAGGGATCGCAAAAAATGACCTTCCTCATGTTTTCGACAGATTTTACAGGGCAGACTCTTCAAGATCAAAAGAAAACGCCGAAGGCTTCGGTCTTGGTCTTTCTATTGCCAAGTCGATTACTGAAAAGTTGGGAGCAAAAATCAGAGTTCAGAGTAAGATGGAAAACGGAAGTACTTTTAGCGTGCAGTTTGCGTCAAATTTCGGTACCGTTTGATAAAGAAATATTAATTCTGCGGATCACCTCATGGCCAAACTCATTAATTAAATTTTCTCTGATTTCAAAAAGTACCGGTTCGGTAGGGACCAGGTCTTCCTCATCCGTTTTGGGGTGGGTGATGTCTATTTTGATGCTCTTTATAATATCGTCAGGTACGTTACCAATAACAAGGGGGAACATCAGCAGCTTTCTAAATATTTGCAATTCTTCTTGTTGTCGGGCAAAATCTTCTATCTCCCTGATTCTGTCAAAATTTTCAACGAGTAAATGGCTTATTATAGGGGAGCAACCCCAATCGTGTTTTTGATTAAGATTTTGTCTACGTTCTTGGCTCATGCTGCCATTCTACCACATGGCTGCAAGAAATAATTAAAAATGCTTGCGGTTTTACTGAACACTGTTATAGAATTACTTAGATGAAAGAGAAGTTTTTTAATTGGATTAAGGTTCTGGCGGCAGTAGGAATTATTCTTGCGCTTTTTCTTCTTTGGGAGCAAATTTTCCGCCCCAGTTTTCAGCCCTGCAACATAAACGCTATGGTTAACTGTGACGCCGTTATAAGTGGGGAAGTGTCAAAAACTTTGGGAATTCCGACACCCCTCATCGGTCTTGTTGGCTACATAATAATTCTTTTCGCGGCATTCAAGAAAAACGCCAAATTGGTTTTAGGAATGGCTGCCTTTGGCCTGGCATTCTGTCTTTATATTGCCTACCGTGAGCTATTCCAACTTCATGTAATTTGTCCTGTCTGTGTTCTCTGTCAACTGGACATGATAACAGTATTTATCTTAGGAATTATCCTTAACCGTAAAGCTTCAAAGCCAACCCCAACAGATCCTATAGCTTGACAATTTAGACTTATAGTGTTAGAATTTTGCCCATCTAGGCGTGCGCCTGGAATGTGGTTGGTTAGCACATTAAGCTTTAAATTTCAAAAACTTTTTGGTCCTAAAGGAGGACAAAAATGGAAAGCAGAAAGTTAAGTCCGGCAGTAAGGATAGTACTGATTGTAGTTGGTTTATTGATAATTGGCTTAATTGCCTTATCAGCATCTGGTATCCCTGTTTTTGCAGCTGGGGAATGCAAAGCCCCCGAGGGGTATTTGTTGATCGAAAACAGAATGGCCGCTGACTTGGCTGGAAACCCTGTATATATTGTACGAGGGATAGGAGCCACCGGCGAAGGCGTCTCTGTGAATCGGAAGTTCTACATTCCTCAATGTGGATCAAGTGATCCGTCAATAGAGGAAGTCGGAAACGTTTTTGTCTGGTTAGACGGTAGACAGGTTTTACTACTGTCTGGATCGGTCGGAAGAGACACCTCTCAATAGTTTTTGAAATATGTTTTTCAAATACCGGAGCTCTAAGCTTCATCTTTGTTTTTTAAAAGATGATGTTTATCTCCGGTTTTTTGTGGAAAAATTGCATACGGAGAAAAATCTGGTATAGTACGGGCGTAAGGAGAAATCCATGAGTTCTGAACAACAAAGAGGCACCGACAATCAAGACATTGCTCACACACTGGCTCTTTTTCTGTCCGGAAAAATTAAAAGGGAAGATATGGGTGAGAATAACCAGATGGTACTGGATTTTTATCTTGGGGTAATGTCGGATGATCCCAGGTTTGCCGAGCGAGTCAATCTCATAAAAAATCAAATGATTGAGAAGGACAAAAAAATTCCACTTTACACACCCGGAGAACTCGGAAGGGCAAAAGACCACAAGAAACGTAAAAAATCATCGGGAGAAAAAGCTTTCCAACCCGCTTTTTGGGAAGAAACCAGCCTTAAAAATATATCAGAATCGGAGCTTGAAGGTTTCTACGACCCGGAAAAATATTTAATGAAATTACACAAGTCTTCCTCTCGAGGTTTTAATCAGGGCTACGAAAGATTGTTAAGAAAAGACGTCCAGGACAGAAAAAACCAATTAAGAAATTCGATTGATTTACCCGTAGCCAGAGGCAAGAATTCCCATGTAAACGATGATTTTTACAAATTTTTGGTTAGGAGAGTTTGTACTTTTGACACATTTGAAATCTTTAACGAATATGATCGCGCAATTGATAGAATTTCACCGGAATTGAATCTAAAAATAGAACAAGTAAAAGATTTGGTTGATGAGCTTTTGAACCAGGGGCTAAACCGGCGCGAGAGATTTGAAAGATTTGATCAGTTTACCAAGGAATATAAAAAAGAATGGAATATGGAAGTCGACTTAAATTTTCGGGGTTGATATCTTCATGGGTTTTTGGGTTTATAATACACACCACGGGTAGAACCCATTTTTTGGATAAAACCTTCTTTTGCCAGTCTCATTAAATCGTAGCGCAGAGTTCTTTCGTTAACATTTTTAAATCTCCTTCTGATGCTGTCGAAGTTGGTCATTTTTTGGTCATTTATAAGCTGTAATATTTCACCCCTTCTGGGTAAAAGCGCGTCGTAGCTTTCAACTTTTTGTTTTTTGAGCACCAAATCTTTTGCCTCTGTGGCCGCCTCGGCAATCAATTCGAGCATAAATTCCAGGTAATTTGTAGTATCGCGCTCCGGCTCTTCAAGCATTTTGTAATAAGTCTCGCGTTTTTTATCGACCTTTTCCTCAAATGGTAAAATTCCTTTAAGTCCATAATCATTTTTTGTCAGCACCATCAAGATAAAAAGTCTTCCGACTCTGCCACTGCCATCCGTAAATGGATGTATTTTTTCAAAAACAAAGTGAGAAAGAAGTGCCTTAACGGGAATAAGGGTTTCTTTATTGCTGTTGGCATATTTCAAAAGTCTTTCAATCAGCTTGGGTATTAAACTAGGAGGGGGAGCATGATAGACAACAGTCCCTGCAGTTGTGAATATACCTTCATGCTTCTTTCTGAATTTTCCCAATTCTTCATATTCAATCCCTTTCATAACGATTGAGTGCAAAGTCAAAATGTCTTTTACGGAAATATCTTTTTTGTTCCTTTCCTGAATCCAATTTATTGCTTTTAAGATATTTTCTATTTCAACTCTCTTTTTGTCTTTTGAGGAAAGCCTTGAATAATCATCCAGGAGTGTGGGATTACCCTCAATTCTTGCCGAAAAAACGGAACTTTTCAAAGTTGACTTGCGCCTGATGTTTAATTCAACTTCGGGGGGAATTGATATATTTTCAACAATCTCTTTGGCAGCCTCTATTTTAGATAGAAGTTTAGAGGTATTAGTATTGAGAAAATATTTTGGAGGAATCAACATTGCCTAATACTACCAGATATTTCCAGATGTTGCCATATATTGCCAAAAACGAAAGAGGGGTTTATTAAATAACAAATCAAGCCCCATAACGCACAGTATCTTTTTTGTGCGCTTTGTTTAACAACTCCGAAATGACCATCGACAAGTACTTCAACTAGTTGTAACATATGAAGTATGATAACTCACAATAAAAACTTCACTTTAGCAAGTAAAAACATCAAACAAAGAGTAACGCTTTTCGTTAATCCTTCAATTTTGAAGCATGCTAAAGCCCAGGCTGTTGTTGAAGACTTAAGTTTAACTGTGCTTGTAGAAAAAGCATTAATGAAATATTTACCTAGGGTAACAGTGATTAAGGGGGGTGAGTAATATGACAGAAATTGTAAGAGAGACAGTAAGAACAGAGAATGAAGTTGCATCAACCCCGGTTAATGCAGAAGTAAGCGGTACTCAAACTGCAGCACGTTTAATCTATTTTCTGTTTGGAATACTTGAAGTACTTTTGGCCTTCCGTTTAATTTTTAAGCTTGCAGGTGCAAGTCACGGAAGCGCTTTTGTAAATTTAATTTATAGTCTAACCGGAATTTTTATCTTGCCTTTTACCGGAATATTCCGTCAGGCGGTAGCAACCGGAGTAGAAACAACAGCAATTCTTGAGCCGGCAACGGTAGTTGCCATTATCGTCTACGCTGTTTTGGCGTGGGGAATCGTGGCTTTAGTGAGAATAATTTCCGGTGAAAGGAAAGAAGCTGATTAGTTTGATTTAATAAGGAGGTGATATATATGGGGATATTAGACATTATCATTATTATATTAATTATTGGTTGGTTGGGAGGATTTTCTTTCCGTGTCGGCGGAAGCCTGATTCATTTACTACTTGTCATTGCAGTTATTGTTCTTGTTGTCCGTCTTTTAAGTTAATTTAAAGTAAAAGAACTTGTGAACAAACTACAGGAGTTAAGTACGACGGAGATAGTAACTTAGAGTATAATAAAGTATGTTGATTTTAATTTTATTTTTGGTTATTGGTTCATTTGTTGTATATGTATCAAGATTTAATTTTACCCCGGTTACGGTTAATCTGGGATTTTATACATTCCCGGATATTCCTCTCTTTTATGTAATTATCGGCGCACTTCTTACAGGTTTGGTGATTTCATATTTGGTTTATCTGGTTCGTTCTATTTCTACATCCTTTGCGTTACGTGGTAAAAATAAGGAAATTAAAAAAGAGAAAGATGTTGTACTTGAGTTAACCAAACGTGTTCACCAGTTGGAGTTGGAAAACGAAAAATTGAAGCACGGTTCCAGCGGCGAAGCCGAAGACACAAACTCTTTGTGAAAAACCTCTTAGCTAAAATCTACAAAGCAATGCATCTCCCTAAAGGTATGCAACTATTTGTCATGCGCTTTTTTCAGGACCAATTTTTAATCGGTGTTACCGGTATAATTTTTAATGAAAAACAGGAAATTCTTCTTTTTAAGCATACCTATCGTTCACACGCATGGGCTTTGCCCGGCGGCTATTTAAAATCCGGCGAACACCCGCGCGAAGCACTGGAGCGGGAAATCAAAGAAGAGTCGGGTTTTACTGTAAGCGTTGATGAGCCTCTGAAAACCCGAACCGACCGCGACAATGCCCGACTGGATATGTGTTACACGGGAATCTTAATCGGTGGCGATTTTACTCCAACTCACGAAGTCTCCGAATATGGTTTTTTTAATCAAGACAATCTTCCTCTTCTCAGGAAAAATCAGGTTTTTTTAATTGATGAAGTTTTAAGGCAGCGACGCTCACCATAAGATTGAAAATAGACGATTCGAACTCACTATATATTTTTAGACTCGGGTGTTGAGCGAAGCTTGCCACTCAGCTTTATCCGAACTTCATGATAAAATTCAAACATGAGTTTATCTGTAGGAATTGTTGGTTTACCAAACGTAGGGAAAAGCACACTTTTTAATGCTCTTCTCAAAAAGCAGCAGGCTTACGTTGCGAACTTCCCATTCGCAACGATTGAGCCGAATATTGGGATAGTTCCTGTTCCTGACGAACGGCTTTCAGAGCTAGCTGAAATAACAAAAAAATCCGAAAGTATGGCCAATCTTCCTCCTGAAGTTCCAGCCACGGTTGAATTCGTAGATATCGCAGGGCTAATCGCAGGCGCAAGTAAAGGCGAGGGATTGGGAAATAAGTTCCTAAGCCATATCAGGGAAACCAGCGCGATTTGCTACGTTTTAAGAGCCTTTACCGACCCCGATATCATCAAGCAGGGGGTAAAAAACCCAAAAACCGACTTGGAAGTTTTAAAATTGGAACTTGATTTGGCAGATGCGGAAACAATAGAAAATCACAAAAAAAGGAAAGAACAGGACCCCGAAAACCTCCCGCTATTTTCAAAGAAACCCTTTTTGATTGTGCTGAATGTAGATGAAGCCGATTTGAAGAATTCCGGCAGTTTGGAAGATAAATATGCAGAGGAGCTGGGGGTAGATAAAAATCAGGTTGTGATAATTTCTGCCAGAACCGAGGCGGAACTTTCGGAACTCTCACCCGAAGACCAAAAAGCATATTTGGCCGATTTGGGGGTTGAGAAATCAGGCCTTGAGCGTTTAATCCAAAAAGCATTTGCTACGCTTGGTTTAATAACATTTTTAACAGCGGGAGAAAAAGAAGTTAGAGCTTGGACCATTCCGGCAGGGATCAGCGCCCAAGAAGCGGCCGGAGTAATTCATACGGATTTCATTAAGAAGTTTATTAAGGCTGACGTTGTTGCTTTTACCGATTTTGTAACACTTGGCGGTTGGAAGGCGGCTCGCGACGCCGGAAAAGTAAGGAGCGAGGGGCGGGATTATACAATGAAAGACGGGGAAGTTGTGGAATTTAAGATTGGGGCATAACTAATTTCTAATTGCTAATTTCTAATTTCTAATCTATAATCTGAGCATGAATAAATACGAATTAACCTTAGTTTTGGACGGCAAGGCGGGAGCTGTCAAAAAAAAGAAAGTAATCGAAACTTTAGAAAAAGTTTTGGCTATTTTTAAGGGATCAATCAAAGAGTCTAAAGATTGGGGAGTAAAAGAACTTGCCTACAAAATCGGAAAAAGTGAGACCGGGCTTTACCTATTCTTCGAAATTGAACTTGATCCCAAAGGAGCTAAGTCATTAAATGATAAACTAAGAGTAGATCCTGATTTAATTAGGTTTTTACTAATAAATAAAAATAAATAAATGGCACGAAGTTTAAACAAGGTAATGCTAATCGGAAATCTCACGAGAGATCCTGAAATGCGTTATACCCCCCAGGGAACCGCGGTTTGTACTTTCGGGGTTGCTACAAACAGAAACTGGACAACGGAAAGCGGAGAAAAGAAAGAAGACGTAGAGTTTCATAATGTTGTGGCCTGGAATAAATTGGCCGAGATTTGTACACAGCTTTTAAAGAAAGGCAGAAAAGTCTACGTTGAAGGCAGGCTCTCAACACGTTCTTGGCAAGGTACTGACGGAACCCAAAAACAAAGAACAGAAGTGGTGATAAGCGACATGGTTATTTTGGATAAAAAGGAAGATTCGGGAGACTCTGGAATTGATATTCCTGAACCTGAAGTGGAGCCTCAAGTTTCACCCGAGGAAGTCTCTGCCAAAAAACCCGCAAAAAAGTCCGGTAAATCTGAAACCGCCTCCACCGAGGTAAAAGAAGAAAAAACAGAAGAACCTGGTGATGAAGATATCCCATTTTAATTTAGAATTTATTGAAAGTATGGCAAAGAAAAAAGACAACAAAAAAAGAAGAAGACAAATTGAGATAGTAGTTCCCCGGAATTGCCCTTTTTGCAAAAGCAAAACCATGCCGGACTATAAAGAAGTTGATGTGCTTGCGAGATATATGAATGATCGCGCAAAAGTGTTGGGAAAGTCCAGAACCGGAATTTGTGCCAAACATCAAAGAAGAATTTCCTTGGCCATTAAAAGAGCAAGGCACCTAAGTCTTCTTCCTTACACCCCGTCGTTGGACTAATCTCCATTAAATTTAAGTCTTGAGTAGATCAAATCTTAAGGGTAATATGTATTTTATGTCTGCAAAGATTAATTTTCTAAAGGCCAGAAAAATAATACTGTCGGTGTTTATCTTGGTTGCTGTTTTTACCGGCGGGTATTTTCTCGGCGTAGAGGGTTATAAAGCCGAAGTAACAAAGGCACTGAACGTTACGGTTAGTAGGCAGCTTCCTCCCGACAAGAACATAGACTTTTCTCTTTTTTGGCAGGTTTGGGATTTGATGACCCAAAAATATTACGATAAATCCAAGCTTATTCCATCTCAAATGATTTACGGAGCAATTGAGGGAATGGTTGCCTCAGCCGGGGATCCTTATACCACCTTTCTTCCTCCGGTACAGAATAAAATTGTAAACGAGGACTTGAGCGGATCTTTTGGTGGGGTTGGAATAGAAATAGGCTATAGGGGGGGACACTTGGCGGTAATAGCTCCTCTTCACGGTACCCCTGCCGAAAAAGCCGGTGTTAAAGCGGGGGACTTCATAGTGAAAATTACCGATAAGGCAAAAAATGTGGATTTGGATAGCACTAACATGAGCACCAGCGATGCAGTTACTTACATTAGGGGTGTTGCTGGAACAAAAGTCACTTTGACCCTGGTGCGCGAAGGGGTACCCGATCCGATTGTTGTTGAATTATCCAGAGAAAAAATCAACGTTCCCTCTGTCACCTTGACATGGATTGGTGATGAAGGGAACATCGCTGATATTAAAATCAGTAAATTCGGTGCGGAAACCAAAGGTGAGTGGAATAAAGCAGTATCTCAAATTTTGGAAAAGAGCGATGTAAAAGGAGTGATAGTTGATCTTAGGAATAATCCCGGCGGCTATCTTCAGGCGGCTGTCGATCTGGCCTCGGATTTTGTTCCGATAGGAACAACAGTGGTTATTCAACAAAACGGTGACGGGACCAGGCAAGAATATAAATCAAATTCTTTACCAAGACTTGAAAATTACCAGGTGATTATCCTTATAAACGGAGGAAGCGCTTCAGCGTCCGAAATTTTGTCCGGTGCCCTGAGAGACAATAAAGGAATTAAGCTTGTTGGCGATAAAAGCTTTGGAAAAGGAACAATACAAGAGCCAATTGATATAAACGGTGGCAGCGGAATACATGTAACTACCGCAAAATGGCTGACTCCGGACGGAACCTGGATTCATGAAAAAGGACTGATTCCTGATGTGGAAGTGGCCAATGCCGATGACGCGACGGAAGACATCCAACTTAATGCGGCAATAAAACTCTTTAATTAGCTGTTGTATTAATTGACTGATAACAGCCGTTAAACGATAATTGGGTTATGAAAAAGATTGGTTTGAAAAAAATCTTGGTTTTTGTGGCGTTGATAACAGTGGTTATAGCTGCAGCAACCTCCGGTGCGGTAGCCGATAGACTTTTTGGATTTAAACTCCTGGACAAATTCTTTCCCAAGCTTTCCGGTGTCGTTCAAGAGAGAATAGTTACGGAAAGCAGTGACGTTGTTGAGGTTGTCAAAAAGGTCGGACCTTCAGTTGTAACTGTTTCGGCCACAGCTCCGGTAAGACAGGTAATTCAATTTTCACCGTTCAGTGGTTTTACAAGCGGTACACAAGGTGGAAAAGAGCAGGATATCGGGAGCGGCTTTGTTGTTTCCTCCGATGGCTTGATAATAACCAATAAACATGTAGTTGCCGATGCCACCTTGAGTTATAAAGTGTCAACATCGGACGGCAAGACATATGATGTCGGACAGATAAGCCGGGATCCGAATAATGATATTGCTGTAATTAAAATTGATGCCTCGGGACTTACTCCGGTTGATCTGGGTGATTCCTCAAATTTGCAAGTGGGGCAGTTTGTAATTGCAATAGGAACCGCCCTGGGAGAGTTTAGAAATACTGTTACAACGGGAGTTATTTCAGGACTTGGGCGTGGAATTGATGCAGGGAACAGTTTTCAGGGTTATGTTGAACGGTTGGATAATGTAATTCAGACAGATGCAGCCATAAATCCGGGTAATTCCGGCGGTCCGCTTTTAAACTCGGCAGGCCAGGTAATCGGAATAAATGTGGCAGTAGCCGAGGGGGCCAATAACATTGCTTTTTCGATCCCAATAAATACGGTAAAAGAAGCCTTGAATGTATTTAAAACCACCGGAAAGTTTCCTGCCAAGGCCTATCTCGGAGTTGGGTATCAGGTTATTTCTCAACAAATTGCACTCCTTAATCAGGTGCCTCAAGGAATGTATGTTGTAAATGTGGTTTCTGATTCTCCCGCAGAAAAAGCCGGAATTCAGGTGGGGGATATAATTTTCAAAATTGATGGAAATGCGGTTGGGGACAATAGCGAGGCTTTGAGTACGATAATTTCCGGTAAAAAACCCGGAGATGCAATCTTACTTGATATTTGGAGAAATGGAGAAACCAAGAACGTTAATGTTACTCTAACAGAAATAGCTCAGTAAAATCACTGAATACTCCGGGTTAGTTCTACGACCTTTTCCAATTCACCGTCCATAATAGCCTCAAGTTTGCCCCAATTTTTACCGATTCTGTGGTCAGTGAGCCTGTCCTGGGGAAAATTGTAAGTGCGTATTTTTTCTGACCTCATTCCACGGCCTATAACTGAACGATAGCCGGCAACAGTGCGCATTTTCTCGGCTTCCTGGCGCTCCCAAAGACGGGACCTGAGCAGGGAAAGCGCTATTTGGCGGTTTTGCTCTTGGAACCTCTCCTCGCGGGCTTCTGCGACGGTACCGGTGGGTTTATGGACAAGTCTCACTGCTGTTGAAACTTTATTTACGTTCTGGCCTCCGTGGCCTCCGCCTGTGGTAAAGCTCCATTCCAGGTCATTGGGGTTTATCTGAATTTCGGTTTCTTTAATTTCGGGAAGTACAACCACTGTAGCAGTGGATGTGTGGATTCTACCTCTTTTTTCGGTTACAGGTACTCTTTGCACACGGTGTACACCGGATTCGTTTTTGAGGCTGTCAAAAGCTCCAAACCCTGAAATTTTTATAGTATTGTCAGATACGGAGTATACTTTCCAGCCAATTTTCACGGCAAAACGTATATACATGCGAAGTAAATCTTGCCCCCAAAGCTTAGCCTCGTCACCGCCAGTGGCACCCCTGATTTCTAAATAGACTACCTGGAGTTGATTATTATTCATACTGCCCAAATCCGATTATTTACCCCTGAGCTCGGCAAGCGATTCCGGCCTGGTTGCTTCTTCTTGAAGTTTCTTAAGTTTTTTAACCATTCTCTTCTCGGTTTTTGTGATATGTTTTTTGGCACCTGCCATTCTGGCTTTAAAGGCGTCGACTCTACCTGCGGTGTCTACGAACTTCATCTGTCCTGTATAGAAAGGATGACAGTTATAACAGACATCAACACGAATTTCAGGAACGGTTGCTCCCGTTGTAAATACGTTGCCGCAAGCACAAGTGACCTTGGCTTCAGGGAACCATTTTGGGTGAATTGTGGCCTTCATAACTTAGGAATTATACCTTTTTTTCTTCACTTGGGCAAGGGTAACCCCAGCCGCTATTAGAAGGCCTCCGACGATAAAAGGCGTACCGATTTTCTCTCCCAGCCAAAAAACCGACAATGGTGCGCCGAAAAGAGGGTAGAGGTAGCTGATAAGGTTGACCTCTCCGATCTCGATTGTCTTTTCGGCTTTGTGCCAGAGAAAGTAAGCCAGAGTTCCGGATAAAAGTGCCATATAGAAAACTCCAAGGTGATACCTTACGGGTGTGGTAAGAATCTCCGAGATAATGTTTTTCCCCGAATTTACGGCAAAAACAATAGGCAACATAGTAATAAAACCGATAATAAAAGATATATTTGTAGCAAAAACAGCATCAACATTGTCCCTGAGAATTATTTTGGCAAATATTGCGGTTACCGCACCAACCATCACGGAGGCTAAAACTAAAAGATTTCCTTCGAGCCCACCGAAGCCATTATTAAGTTTAAGTATGGGCTCAACTATAGTAATAAGAGTTCCCATAAGTGCAATCAGAATTCCAACACTTTCCCTTTTGGTGATATGTTCCTTTAGGAAGAAAACTCCGGCAACGGCAATAACAATGGGGGACGCGGCAGAAATTAAGTTGGAATTAATTGAGGTGGTCTTGTCGATGCCCAGGAAAAGAAGTCCAATCGAAACCGTTGAGAGTAAAAACCCATTTAAAAGTGTTATGGCCAAAATTTTAGGTTTTTTGGGAAACTTTATGCCGGTAAATGCAAAAATGGCAAAGGCAACGATTGCCGAAATAAAAAATCTGTAGGTTAAAAAGACGGCGGAGGAAAAACCCTCCAGGGTATATTTAATGATAGGACCGGCGCTTCCCCAAATGACGGCAACTATAAGAAGTTCTATATAAACGCGTTTTCGGGCAGGGCTCATAGCACTAATTATGAATGATGAATTACAAATTATGAATAGGGAGCTTAAATTAAGTCGATGATACGGTCAATTCCGAATGAAAAACCAACCGCGGGAATAGTACGGCCGGCAAACATTCCAATCAGATTGTCATAACGTCCTCCGCCACCCACAGAAAGTCCTCCCGAAGTTTTATCCAGTTTAAGCTCAAAAATTGTCGAGGTGTAGTAGTCCAAACCCCGAGCAAGAAACGGATTGAAGACAAAATCAACATTTTCTTTGAACCCTTTAATTTTAAGTTCTTCGAAAATTTTAGTCAGTCTCTCTGTTTTATCGGATTTTTCCAGATCGGCAAACATGTTTTCGGCATCGTCCAAATTAATTTCTTTTAAGAGTGCGACAACCTGGTCACGCCCGATTTTATCAATTTTATCAATTGATCTGATTCCTTCTTTGGAAAAGCCGATTTTGTCAAAAAGTTCACGGTCATTTACTTGCAAAATGGCATCAGTTAGTCCGATAGCACGCGATCCCTCGATTGTTGCAGAAATTACCTTTACATCTTCGGAAACATCACTTGACCCTACAGAATCAAGGTCGAACTGAGTAAACTCTCGCTTACGGCCCTTTTGGGGATTTTCCCCTCTAAAAACTTGGCCTATTTGGTATCTGGAAAAAGTTGGTTTAAGAAGACCAATATTATTGGCAATAAAACGGGCCAAAGGAACAGTTAAATCATATCTTAAAGCAAGTTCCCTTCCGCCTTTGTCTTCAAATTTATAGATCAATTTTTCGTCTTCGCCGTATTTTCCCAGAAGAGTATCTGCAAACTCGACGATTGGGGTTTCAAGCGGTTCAAAACCATATTTTTCGAGAATAGGGGCAATAGCGTTTATCATAAAACGCCTTTTCTTGGCCTCGGCGGGTAAAATATCGCCAAAGCCTTTTGGTGTAACAGGACCCTTTTGCATAATAGTTATTATATATCAGTTTGAGAGTAATAAAAAACCTCCCGGTCTTTGTCCCGACAAATATCGGGACAAGGAACGAGAGGTTTGACTCACAAAGGGGCATTATATCAGTATTTAAGAAAACTGCAAGTATTTGGCCCTTTATCCCCCTTCGCGAATACCCCGGGCGTGAGCCCGCGGGTAAGCGAAGTGGTTTCGCTTCGGAGGGATTCCGCTCCCGACGAAGCGCTGGGAGAAGATACCCCGACCGTAAGGTCGTGGGGAGCTTCAGTCCTCTTTAAGAAGATTGAAAAGCGAACGTGTAAGAGCCGGAGTGCCTGTCATGTCGGAAACCATAACCAAAGTGTCCGATGAAGAAATATCAGCCAGCTTGATTTGTTTTATTTTCCCGTCAGAAAAAGATTCGATGCTTGTGTTTTTATCGGGTGTAATGGTTGTTGTCTGGCCTTCTTTTTCAGAAACAAGAGTCAGGGATTTTTTGGTGACATCATTAACTTTTTGTATCGATACACTGATTTTTGTCTCGACAGGGGAGTCTGTAACAAGAATTCTTTGGGCATCGAGTACATCGTCTCCGTCAACGTATCCCATCGCAACTATAAAATCTCCGATTGCAATATCTGTCAGTTTTACAGTTTTATTATTTGTTCCTTTGGTGTTTACAACGACAACATCCGATCCACCTGTTTCGATTTGCTGGATTTGTCTGTCGGTGGTTTTTATTTGAATTGTCGAATCGGCAATATCAGTCACAGTTCCGATATAGGCCTTGGGCGGATTTCCCGCCTGGGTAATTTTTTGGGCTACGGTTTCATTTTCGTCTGTTGGTGTTTGGAAAGAAGCCGAATATACGGTAAAAATTTCTTGTGTTGCAACATTTCCCTGTAGGTTTACCGAAGAAACTTTGATACTGTTAATTCCGGAGACAAGATCCACTTCTTTTGAAAAAGTTCCGTCATCAAGACTCTCCGTGAGGTAGTCTCCTTTTTCTGTTGAAATAACGACCAATGTTAAGGGTTTTGTAATACCGGAAATGCCTATAGAGCCTGATGTAACAACATCGAAATTTTCAGGTTTATTAACAGTAATCATAAACTGACCGACGCTACCCTGGGAATTGGGGGTAGGTGTTGGTGCATTTTTGGATGTTATAGATGAACGAACTCTCCAAGCACCAAATCCGATTATGAGTCCAAATAAAATTCCGATAACCCCAGCCCAAAGCAATTCTTTTCTCATTGAAACCACAATATAGTGTAAGATTCATTTTAAGTCAAATGTAAGAGGCGTTTTAAGTCAAGCCTGGTAGGAGTTAGGGTATTGATTAGGTTTTCCGGATTTGCTAGAGTGCACTGAGAATTACTAATACGCAATAATGGAAATAACTTATTTAGGACATTCAAGCTTTAGGATTAAAACCAAATCTGCTACGGTTATTACAGACCCTTTTGATCCCAAAATGGTCGGCCTGAAAAATTCAGGGGGAGAGGCCGAAATAGTTACCGTTTCCCATCAGCACTCTGACCACAATTCTATTGAAAAAATTTCGGGAGTTAAAAAGGTGATTGAAGGACCGGGCGAGTATGAAATAAAAAGCGTTTCAATAATCGGATATCAATCGTTTCATGATGACAAAAAAGGGGAGGAACGAGGCAAAAACACCATTTATGTGTTTGAGACGGAGGGGCTTAGAATTGCACATCTAGGGGATTTGGGACATGCGCTGAGTGATGATTTGGTAAGCGAAATGGGGTCAATAGATATTTTGATGATTCCTGTTGGGGGATTCTATACAATCGGTCCCAAAGAGGCAGTGGAAATAGCCTCGAAAATTGACCCTTATTTTATTTTACCGATGCACTATAAAGTTCCGGAAATGAACGAAAAAGAGTTTGGCAGTCTTGAACCCAAAGAGACTTTTCTGAAAGAAATAGGAACAACAGTTGAAGTCATGTCCAAGTTTTCAATCAAAAAAGAGGATATTGTTGAGGGTCAGGGTACGAAGGTGATAGTGTTTGAAAAGAAATAATTTGTGCTTTACTTCCTGCCACTAGATATAGTACAAGCTAATTAAAATGGCAGTTAACACACAAAATCTCAGGGTTCCACCGCACTCACAGGAGGCAGAAGAAAGCGTATTGGGTGCAATGCTTATCGACAAAGATGCCGTAATTGCGGTTGCGGAGTTTTTATCTCCGGAAGATTTTTATGATGAGCGTCTGAAAGAAGTTTACAAAGCATGCACAGATCTTTACGAAGAAAGAGTCCCCATAGATGTTCTGACGGTAACCGAGAAGCTTAAGAAACGTAAAGTCTTGAAAGAGTTTGGTTCCTCATCTTTCTTGGCTGAACTTGCAAACAGGGTTCCGACCGCGGCCCACGTTGAGCATTACGGCAGGATTGTAAAAGACACGGCTACGAAAAGGTCGCTAATGTCTGTAGCCTCAAAGCTGGTAGATGTTTCTCTTGATGAAAGTCTGGGGGCAAGTGAGGTCTTGGATAGAGCCGAAAGTGCGATCTTTTCTTTAAGCCAAAAATCTTTAAGCAAAGCTTTTACTTCAGTAAGGGATACTTTGGCAGAAAGTTTTGACAGGCTTGATGAACTCCACAAAAGCGGAGGAGGAATAAGAGGCGTTCCCACCGGGTTTCCTGATTTAGACGATGCTTTGGCGGGGCTACAGCAATCAAATTTGGTAATTTTAGCAGCACGCCCCGGAGTTGGAAAAACTTCACTGGCAATGAATATTGCCCAATATGTTGCAGTCGAGCTGAAGCGCCCGGTTGGATTCTTCTCGCTCGAAATGAGCAGGGAGGAACTAGTAGACAGGCTTCTTGTAGCACAGGCAGATATTGATGCCTGGAAACTTAAAACCGGGAAACTTTCTCCCGATGATTTTACAAAGCTAAGTGATGCTATGGGAGTTTTGGCGGAAGCCCCCCTTTTTATAGACGATACGCCGGCTCTTTCCGTCCTTGAAATGCGCACCAAGGCCAGACGTCTTCAGGTTGAAAGTGGGCTGGATCTACTCGTGGTGGACTATATGCAGCTTGCCAGATCACGTAATTTGGAAAATAGAGTTCAGGAGGTTTCCGAAATTTCTCAGGGGATGAAAAACCTTGCCCGCGAGCTTAAAATCCCGGTTTTGGTCCTTTCCCAGCTATCCCGTGCGGTTGAAACAAGAGGTGGTAAAAAACCCCAGCTTGCCGACCTTAGGGAATCGGGGAGCATCGAGCAGGATGCCGACGTAGTCATGTTCCTTTGGCGGGAGGATGACGAAAACCCTGAAAATATTATGCTTGATATTTCAAAACATAGAAACGGACCGTTAAGAAGTGTTCCCCTTCGCTTCAAAGGAGATAGAATTAAATTCTACAGCCGTGATACAAAACATAAATCATAATAAGGTTTCCTCTGAATTCTTAGCCTCATTTGTGTTAAAATAACCACAAGCCGAGGTGGCGGAATGGCAGACGCGTAGGTCTCAAAAACCTATGGGGCCTTAAACCTCGTGAGGGTTCGACTCCCTCCCTCGGCACTTGTTTTATTCGTACTTCAGTTCTTTATCCAGAAGATTGCCGCAAATATGGTTATATACTGCGTGATAAGACCGGGAACGAGACTGACATCGTTTTGAATAGATTTTTGGATATCAATCCATTTTTTAATTACATTATTTTTGATCTTCAGGAAAAAATATGGGGCTTCAATCAAGTCGGGGAGGACTGAAGCGAAACATGCGGCTAAAATTGTTATCGCGTGCCCCGTATTCGGGAGTGCCTGATAGGCAATAAAAGAGCCGCTAATCAGTGCTATAGAAGAGTCGATTATTGTGATGGTGGTGCTTTTTTTAGTTGGGTAGCCATATTTTTTTGTTTCGCTATTCAAGTGCGGATTCCAATGCGGAATTGTTTCTAAAATAAAATGGCTTGCAAAAGCAAGCGGTATGGCGATTAAAGGGTCGGGAATTTTGGTGGCTATGGCTGCACCGATAAATACATGAGGGGTTTCTAGCATTGTGAAGACAATGTTATTATAATTGTGCAATGTTAGTCAACTTTTTGACCGGGACCGTCGGAATTATTATCTTCCTTTTTATCTTTTGGAAAAGGCTGAATGAAGATTATTCATCCGAGATCATCTTTCAGGTTGCGACTGCAATTTTGATCGGACTCGGACTGGGGTACAGTGTTTCATCACTCTTTTTGCCTGTGTGGTTTTTTTGGATATCCATTTTGGGAGCCCTGGCGGCAATGCTCATGATGATATTTAAGTTTAAACTCAGGTTTTATGAAACGTTTGAAGCCTTAATTTTATCCGGAATGCCTTTAATTTCCTTAATGTTTTTTAAAGACTCAATGAACGGTTCTTCATTAAATTCGTTTCTTGCTTTTGTGGGAAGCTTGATATTAATTTTTCTTTCGTACTGGTTTGATGTTAACTACAGGAATTTCGTTTGGTATAAATCCGGCAAAATTGGGTTTGCGGGTCTAACTACCGCCGCTTTGTTTTTTTTGGCAAGGACAGTCATTGCTATTAATGGACTCACCATGATATCCTTTGTAGGTAAAATTGAGGCAATAATCTCGGGAGCAGTAGTATTAGTTTGTATAGGTCTTTTGATTAATTTAGGAAAGGAAAAAGAATGACAGACAAGACAAAAAAGATAGAGAAAAATAAAAGTAGCGTTCCGGTTTTTCCGGCTAGTGTGTTGACACCGGTTTCCAATTTTTTAACAGCCAAACTTCACACATTGGAAAAAAGAAAAAAGGAAATTTCAAAAGAGGATCCCTTTGCGAATAGCAGCAGACTGGACGATAATGCTTCTCCCGACGCTGAGGCGGATGAGCAGTTTGGACACGCAAGAACATCGGCTATCAGTAAAGAGCTTACAAAAAATATTATCAATGTCAGAAAAGTTTTGACCAGAATTAAACTAGGAAAATATGGAATTTGTGAGGAATGCGGACAGATGATAGATACCGAACGCCTGATAGCTTTTCCGGAAGCCACTCTTTGTGCAAAAGATGCGGCAAAAAGAGAAGAATAAGATGTAACTCTGCAATTTTACTGCGATATGGAACCCAAAATTATTTTTGAGGACGATTCGCTTTTTGTTATTGATAAACCTGCCGGTTGGATTGTGAACGAGGCCGCTACCACCAAAAACCAGCCGGTGCTCCAAACCTGGCTCAGGCAGTTTGATTACCCTTTGGTCAATGATACGGACTGCCGTCATGGCATAGTTCACCGGCTTGATAAAGAAACAAGCGGTGTAATGATCGTGGCTAAAGAAAAGGAGGCTTTTGATAAACTCCAGGCCGAATTCAAAAACAGAGAAGTGCAAAAAACCTACGTTGCATTGGTTCATGGAAAGTTAACACCAGAAGAGGGAGAGATTAGTGTGCCTGTCGGGCGCCTTCCTTGGAGAAAAGATCGGTTTGGAGTTGTTGCGGGGGGCAGGGCATCCCAGACTTTCTATAAAGTTTTGCAGTTTTTCCCGGGAAACAATGCTGGGCACACATTAGTTGAATTTCATCCGAAAACAGGGAGGACTCATCAGATCAGGATCCACTGTAAATATATCGGGCATGCGATTGTTGCCGATGAATTCTATGCCGGTAGAAAAACAGCCAGAAACGATAGAGTTTGGTGTCCAAGGCTTTTCCTGCATGCAAAAACGATTAAGTTTCTTCATCCTGTTAGCGGGCATCCTGTTGAATTTTCCTCGGAACTTCCCGAAGACCTATCGGGAGTTTTAAAAAAGATAACAAAATAAAAAATGTTAGGAAGTGTAGATTTTTGCAATATAAAATGCATAAAGGCCAAGATATAAAAGCCCGTATACTCGGGGGATATTTGTGCCTTCATACTTTTTACTTAAATAGATTATTGTCAAGGTGGCAAGACAAAGTATAACTAAGGGATAGATCGGTGGATTATAATTCATTTTGCCTGATAAAAATAATATGGCTCCAATTATCGAAAGGTTATAAATATTACTTCCCTGTACGTCTCCGTATAAAAGTTTCCAGTCTTTGTTAATTCCCGAGGCAATAGTAGTCGCAAGTTCGGGAAGGGAGGTGCCAAGTGCCACAACTGATAAACCAATAATCTCCCCGCTTATATTAAATAATTTGGAAAAGTATATAACCGAGGCAACAAGATAACGGCTGGAAATAATAAGTCCTGCAATAGAAGCTAAGATTCCCAAAAAATACGCCAGAGCATTCCCTTTCCTCGTAGAAAGTTTAGATAATGCTTTTTTATCTTCTTTTTGTCTTCCGGTTTCTCCCCAAACCGTTTCCATAATTAAAAACGTGGCATAAAATATAATAAGTAGAACCCCCAACATTCTTCTATATTCCGGTGGTATAAGAAATAACCCGACAAAAGCTGCTGTGGAGAGTAACATGACCAAGTTATTTCTTTGTGTTTTCTCGGTACCTATCCTTACGGGAAAAAGAAGAATTCCCAGACCCAAAACAAGACTGATGTTGGCAATATTTGATCCAATAATGTCTCCCAGGGATATGTCAGCCGCATTTTGTGCGAGGGATGAAAAAGCTACAAACGTTTCGGGGAGAGAGGTTCCAATGGCAATAATAGTTGCTCCAATAACTAGGGGGGAAATTTTTATTCTCCCGGCAAATTTTTCAATAAATTTCAAAAGAAGATTAGCTGAAACAATCAAGAAAATTAGCGAAAATGAAAAAGTTAGAAATTGATATTGCATCTACTAATTTAGTATATAGTTTCACAGACACTTTACACAACATTCGTTAAACTCTAAACTAATTCTATGGAACTCATTTTAGGACTTTT